>OATB01000250.1_pt1 | contig 48783 bp, 40 predicted proteins | sample 1494941 | NCBI WGS metagenome assembly OATB01 (sample SAMEA2579931, study PRJEB22360) | human gut metagenome | reverse complement strand
TAAAGTGACCATTATTATATGATCCGAAGTGGGAACTTTTACTTGACATTTTATAATCCATTACAGAAATAATACGAAGGTTATTCAATCCGGTAAAAATACTCTCTTTTGATATTCGAAGACACCCTGTAATGATGGCAAATTCCAGACAGCTGTTCGTTTTTAATACAGACTCAAATAAGGAACGGATAAAATTAACCATTTTATCATAATAACCGTGAAAATAAGCATTTTCTAAAGGTACATCGTATTCATCAAGCAGTACAACTACTTTTTTTCCATAGTGGTGATATAAGATTTGGGATAAAAACTGTAAGGATGTAAGATAGTCCTGCCCCTCTCCCTGAGCATTTAGAATTCTTTGAATTCTGTCTTTCTCAAAATTATAAGCTTTTACTTCTCTTTCATGGCGGCGAAATTCTTCGGCAATCACCTGTTTCATTGCCGCAAAAGCAAAAGAAAAGGATTCCTGCTTGGCACTCTTTAAAGATAAGCGGATGACCGGATACTGCCCCATATGATCGCTGCAGATATCCTTTTCCTTTAAAATAGCCAGATTTTCAAATAGTTCTCTTTGATTTTCTCCGGAGTTTTCAAAAAAATATTGTAGCATACTGATTCCAAGCGTCTTTCCAAAACGTCTGGGTCTGGTGAACAAAGTCACCTTACTTCTAACATCCAATAATTTTTTTATCAACAATGTTTTATCAACATAATATCCGTTATTCTCAATAATCTCTTTAAAATCTTCCTGACCTACAGGCAAAAACCTATTCAAAAGTATTTCCTGTCACCTTAAAAACCTCCCTAAGATAATATCTCAGAGAGGTTTTATGAATATACATATTTCAATATTTTGTTATGGCTAATGATCGTTTCTTATCAATACATTCAGAACATCACCTTAAATGTCTTTATCTCATAAGGCTTCATATCAAATTCAATTTTATTACCGGCAACAGCTGCTTCCACTTCATTCACTTCCATCATATCACACTCCCATGCGGATACAATATCTTTTGCAAATGTCAGGGATGCCTGGGTTCTGCGGTTGAAGCATTCGTACAGACGCACAATCAGAGCGTCTCCCTCTTCTGCTTTTTTCACAACCTCTACCACTACGTTATCCTGATCGGAGGATACATGGGAGTAGATCTCCTTCAATGCTCCGCCTTCTGTTTCTTTAACCACTGCTGTAAGCGGGTTATTCAGCTGGTAAGCCTGTTTTACGGTACCTGCACTTCTCCAGTCCCCTTGGTGCGGATAGAAGGAATAGGTGAACTCATGGAATTCCTTGTCCGCTTCCGGATTTGGATAACGTGCCGATTTCAGCATTGACATTCCAATTACGCCATCGTGTACGCTGCAGCCATATTTACAGTCATTAAGCATACTGACTCCATAATTATCCTCGGAAACATCCAGCCATTTGTGTACGCAGACTTCAAATTTTGCATAATCCCAGGATGTATTATAATGCGTCTGGCGTTTAACATTGCCGTACTGAATATCGAAGGTGGCTTCGCTGGTATGCACGTCAACCGGGAATAATGTCTTCATGAAAATCTGGTGTTCTTTCCAGTCAATTTCATTTTTGATGTCAATCCTCGGAATATCCTGATAGATGCAGATAGACTGGGTAATTGTGGAATCCAGATATTTTCTTTCTACTTTGATGACAGCCCTTACCGGTCCGTTTTCTGCAATTTCTATTTTTTCAACCTGATCCACTTCCCAGGATTTTTCCACATAGTAGTTGTTTACATCCCAGGCATCGTAGTTATGAGGACGGTCTTCGTAAGTCATAATTACATTTGCCGGTTTTCCCTGCTGCAATACTTCACGCTTTGCTTTTTTATCATAAATGGATGCAAACTGACCTTTTTCATTTAGCGTAACAACAAAGAAATCATTTTCCATATGTTGGAAAGTAACCTGCATGGTACCATGATTCTGCGGCTCCTCTTCTTTCAGATAGAAAGTCTTATAGCCTTTTGCCGGAACACCATCTGCTTTAAATATTATTTCTCCGGTGTGTGCTTTCTGAGACGGAATCATCTGGTCTTTGTCGTACACGGCTGCATTTTCCATTCCGGCAGGACTGTGGAAGCTGACGATCTCATCCGCTGTCATGCTGTTTGGATTATAAACTACAATAGAGTGCTTTGGCGCCTGTACTTTATCTGCTATATTTTTTAATGCACCGCTTACCAGTTCTTTATTTATGGCAAATATACCTTCATATTCCTCTTTGGAATCATCGTATACTTCCTTGATAGAAGAACCCGGAAGGATATCATGGAACTGGTTTCTTAAGATTACCTCCCATGCTTCATGAAGCTGTTTGTCAGGGTAAGCACTTCCTGTCAGGTCCTGATCCATCATTCCATAAAGTTCCGCATTTTCATATGCAAACTCTGCTTTACGGTTGTATTTTTTGTTACGAGCCATGGAAGTATAGGTCCCTCTGTGGTATTCCAGATATAACTCTCCAACCCAGGATGGCAGATATTTATGGTCCTTTACATTCTTTTCCAGTACTTCAAAGTAATTTTTAGCTGTACTCATAACTGTTTTAGGACAACCAGGGATCCCTTTTTCCAATCTTCTCTGGTTCTCCAGCATATTTGCTGTTGGACCGCCGCCGCCGTCACCGTATCCAAAGGAATTTAAAATCTCCCCGTTCAGATATTTCTGGCTGTAACGCGCCCATCCGCCTTTGATCTGGGACGGATTAATGTCCCCGTTATAGGTTGTGAAATGCTCTGTCTCAAAACCGCCTTCCACTGCGCCTTTTTTATAATCCCTTGTTGATACAAAATGGGTCAGTACCCTGCTGCCATCAATTCCTTCCCATTCGAAGGTATCGTAAGGCATCTTGTTAAACTCATTCCAGCTGATCTTCGTTGTCATAAAATACGGAAGACCGCACTTTCTCATAATCTGAGGAAGCGCTGCCGAGTAACCGAACACATCCGGAAGCCATAGAATGGAATTATCTGCTCCAAACTCTTCCTGGAAGAACTTCTGCCCATACATAAACTGGCGGACTAACGCTTCTCCGGATGCAATATTACAATCCGCTTCCACAAACATGCCGCCTTCCGGTTCCCATCTGCCTTCTTTTACTCTTTCTTTGATTTGTTCATATACTTTGGGCGCATTCTTTTTTACATATTTATAGAGCTGTGGCTGGCTGGACATAAAAATATATTCCGGATACTGTTTCATCAGATCCAGTACCGTAGAAAAACTTCTGACCGCTTTATCCTCTGTCACAGCCAGTGACCAGAGCCATGCCACGTCAATATGGGTATGTCCTACGCAATAAACGACTGCATCACTATTGCCGCACTCTTTTTCATAGAATTCTTTTGTAATATACTCCTGTGCCTTTTCCAGAGAATCATAGTATTCTTTGGAATATTCTTTTCGTAAATCCAAAAGGTTCAAAGACTCATTCAGCCTGGTTATAATCGTTATGTACGCTTTATCGTCGGGATTTAAAAGCCTGGCAACATTTAACGGCACTGATATATCATAAAAATATTTTTCTGTCTTCCGGTCCAAAACCTTTATTTTTGAATCCAGCTTCAGGCTGAAATTCTGGTCCCCGGTAAATGCAGACAGCACAATGCGATAGCATTCCCCTGCCGCAGCATGTTCTGTCAGGACCGTTTCCCTGTGGTTTACATCCAGCCCCTGTTTCATTTCTCCGTTCACGTATACAGAGAACTGTGGATTTGTTGCATCCCACTCGCCCTCTTTTCCGGTGGTCAGTTCATAAACTACACACTTGCCGTCAAAGCTTTCGGGAATCGTTATGGTTGTCTCAAACCAGTAATATTCCCGGTGCCCGCCCCAAATCTGTTCCCTGGAAAAATCCAGCCATGATCCGGTATCCAAACCGGCTATGTCCGTAAATCTTTCCGTAGTCTGAATCATCTTGTAATTCTGGATATTAACTGATTCCGGATAGATTAATTCATGTAAATCTTCGACCAGTTTTCCTATCCTTTCCTTAATTAAAACCATGAGTTACCTCCTCCTTATGGCAGATATGAAGATATCTGCATCATGAAAAATATATTGCTCCCCCAAAGGAAAGCAGCCAGTCAGGCTCTGGCATTTTTGAACGCAGGCCGGAGCCTGCATAAAGCAGACTCCATATCTCTGCGCATAACCTGTCATCCTTTTGCTGCACCTGCCATAGTGAATCCCTTTGACATATATTTTTGTGACAGGATATAAAGCAAAATCGAGGGTAAAGCATATACTGCAGAATACGCTGCCAGCTGTCCGTACTGAACCATTCCATTATTTCCAAAAAACTGGTATAAAAGAATGGATGCAGGCTGCTTGGCTGGTGTGCTGAGTAAGATATAAGGGATAAAGAAATTTCCCCAGCTTCCGGAGAAGGTGTAAATAAATACCACACAAATTCCCGGGAACATCAGCGGTGCCACTACCTTTCGGATTGACTGCCAGGTAGTTGCTCCATCAACCCATGCAGCTTCTTCCAGCTCTACCGGTACACCGTCCATAAAGTTCTTCATCAGCCAGATTCCATAGGGAAGTGATGAAGCACTCAGGAATAGAATAACACCCCAGATGCTATCTAGCAAGCCTATAGATAAAAACATTTTGTATACGGGAACTATAACAGCCGTCATGGGAAGTGCGGTCATAAAAAGGATCACGTACATGAATCCTTTGCGGTAACTTAATCGGTATCTGGAAAGTGCATAAGCACCTAGCCCCGATACAATTACAACGATGGTTGCCTGGATAAAGGAGATGAAAAGCCCGATACCAAAACCTTTTAAATTCGTTTTATTGGAAAGCACTGATTTGTAATTCTCTAATGTCCACTGCGTAGGTGCCTTTATTGCCTCACTTGCATTTGTATCTAAGGAGGCGATAACAACCCAGAGAAGTGGAAGTATGAATACTAATGCAATACAGCTCAGGATTGCATAATGGATTCCCTTTGTTGTTTTTTCATGCATATTATTTCCCTCCTTAATCGTCTGATTTCAATATTCTTGCATAGATGATACTGCATACAATTCCAACAACCAGGATTAACATACCAATTGCTGTTCCTGCGCCCATCTGTCCGCTGGTAAATGCCTGTCTGTACATATAAATGGGAAGTGTACTGGTTGAGTTTCCGGGTCCTCCGCCTGTCATAATGTAGATCAGTCCGAATACGCCCAGTGTTGACAGAGTATTTAACATGGTATTGGTTGCAATGGTATCTTTGATACAGGGAACAATAATTCGAAGCAGTGTCTGTCTGCGGTTTGCTCCATCCACTTTTGCAGCCTCTTCGATATCGCCGGATACATTATCCAGCGCTGACTGAAAGTTCATCATAGAGAATGCAGTTCCATGCCATATGTTTGCAGCTACAACAGCAGCCATTGGATGCTGGTACAGCCAGGCTATTGGCTGAATCTGAATTGCCCCCATAATCATGTTGAGTGTGCCGGATTCCTGGAAGAATGAGGAACAGCATAATGCTACAACGATTTCAGGCATAACCCAGCCAGCAAGGATACAGGGACCTACGATACTTCGGAAGGTCTTTGCTTTATTTTTCATCAAATAGGCAATCGTAAATCCTAATACGGACTGCCCAATTAAACTTCCAACTAAGAAAATCAATGTATTTTTAATTGCGATTAAAGTATTTGGGTCTGTTAGCATTTTTATGTAATTTTCCAGTCCCACTATTTTGAAATTTGCTGCATTTGAACCACTAAGTGCTAAATTTGTAAAGGAATAATAAACAGTTAATACAATCGGTATAATAAAGAACGCGATTAACAATACAATCGCCGGCAGTAACAGTATGGATTTCTTTGCCTCATCCATTACCATTGCCTTTCTGTTTGGTCTAGCCATCAGCACAGCCCCCTTTTCTTTCTTCGTGGAGTCAGATCCCCCTCCGCTGGCAGCAGGGTATCATGACTTTCACTTTTCAATAAGACGGGCGGTTTCAATCTGTTATGATTAACCCCGCCCGTTGCCTTTCATACTATTTTTCAACAGTTTCGTCATCACCGACAGCACGTTTCACTTCTGTTCCATACTGTGCAATTGCATCTTCCGGACTTGTACCGGATACTACTGCTTCTACCATGGACTGGATACTTGTAGAAACTGTGGAGTACTGATCGTTCTGAGGTCTGAATTCTGCTGTAGCAAGGAAATCTGTAGAGATCTGTTTGAATGGCTTTGCTGCATATTCAGCATCTTTTGCTACATCAGTTCTGGTTGCAATATTGCCCTGTGCGATAACAGCTTTTGTATAAATAGACGGATCCATTAAATGTTTGATAAATTCAAAAGTAATATCCTTTGAATCGGAATTTTCAGGAATGGATAATGCCCAGCCGCCTGCTAAAGTTATGGTTCCCGGTTCCTGTCCTGTGCTGGTTGGCATTGGAGCAAATCCCATTACGTCTTTTGCTTCCGGCCAGGGTGATGCACCTGTATCTTCCCAGTTTCCTGTAATCCAGCTGCCGTCTAAGGAGATAGCCAGCTTGCCCTGTGGCAGATACTCTCTTGCTGAAGTATTGGAAGCCTGTCCATTTAATACTTTTGATAAGGAAGGTCCGTATCCGTTTGAATAGATATCATTTAAGAAGTTCAGGGAATCTGTCATGCCCTGGCTCTTAACGATCCATTTTCCATTGTCATCAATTAATCTTTCGCCTGTTCCGTAAAGGAGCATTTCATAAGTCTGCATGGATGTTGCTTCACCGGTAGCTACACCAGAGTTACACCAGAAAGGAACTACATCCGGCACTTTTTCTTTAATTGTCTTGCATGCATCTAAAATTTCCTGCCATGATTTTGGTGCCCACTCTTCCGGCAGTCCTGCCTGTTTGAAGATGTCCTTGTTATACCAAAGTCCGCGTGTATCTGTACAATATGGGATGCCGTATGGTTTACCGTCTTTTGAAACACCGGTTTTCATGGATTCATAGTATGTACCATCGTTCCATTCCGTATAATCTTTTACGTAATCGGATAAATCGGTCAGGTAACCTGCACTTACATCATTTGGAAGCTGGAAAGTATCTTCACAAACTAAATCCGGACAAGTGCTTGGATCCTGAAGCTGTAATGCAATCTTTGCAAAATAATCTCCTTCGCTTGCTACAATAGGAGAAATATTTAATTTAACGGAATCTTTTTTATCCCAGCTGTCATATCCATCCTGAATCCATTGCCAAAGAGCACTCTTCTCTCCTTGTCCGTCATCACGGAAGGTGAAAGTAATTGTCTGAGCGTCACCGCTGGCTGCTGTATCTTCCGCTGCTTTTGTTTCATCACCGGCAGCTGTCTCAGAACCTGCTGCTGTCTCTGCTTTCGTCTCTTTAGAAGTACCGGCTGTAGTTGAATCCGTTCCACCACCTGATCCACCACAGGCTGTCAATCCTAATACCATTGCAGATGCCATGCAAACGCTAACCAATTTTTTTCTTTTCATACTTCATCGCTCCTTTTTCTTTACTTTTTCATTTCCCGCTTTTCTTAAGCTGTCTATATCTTATCATCCTTATTTCATTTTGAATATTCCACATTTTTGAAAAAGGGGTACATTTTTAACCTTTCACTATGCATTTTTACTCATATTTTGTCAAAAAAATGTTGTGAAGGCATTTTACACTATACACTTTCACAACATTTATATCCATTATCATCTGTAAATTATCTTATTTATCAATAAGCGCCACACGTACTTTGTCCTGCATGGTATCACCCATAGTCTTTATACTTACATTCCGTTCATGCAAAATATCATAAATGCCGGCTGCCACAGCACCGGAGATATCAAACCAGGAGTCATATGCACCTTTTGTAACCCCATTTTTCATATAATCTGATACCAGATCCGGGCTCGGACCTATTTTTTTCTTTTTGTATTCCCCTTCCACCAGAACCGGAACGGTATCCATTTCCTTTGTAAGAAAATTTGCAACATCCGGTTTCCGTATATAATCCAGAAACTTTTTTCCTTCTTCAATATCACCGGATTTCGTAATTCCAATATTTTTTCCATGAAGTAAATAGGCTTCTTTTATTCCTGAGGGCATCCCTGCCACCCCTACCTCAAATCCCAGACGGGTAGTTCGAAGAATGGAAGCCATGCTTGTGTTCCCTGCCATCATTGCGATATGGCCTTTTGCAAATTCATGGGCAAGGTCGGACTGGCTCCAGTTCATGGTATCCGGTGATATCTGTTTTCTATTTTTTAACTGAAGCAGCAAATGAAATACCTGATTCCCGGCATTGCCATTTACTTCCCGTAGGGATCCCCCGCAGGAATACAGCATTTGCATGAAGAAAGCCGTCACTTCCTCCGGCTGCTTTGCCGCGAATCCAAAGCCATAGTTTCCCAGCCCTTTGATGCGGTCACACACACTCAGCAATTCGTCCCATGTACCGGGAACTTCCTGGTTCTCTTTTTCCATCAGGTCTTTATTATAGAAAATCACATACGGATCGCTTGTAAAGGGAACACCGTAATACTTACCGTCGCTGATGGCATTGGTCCAGAGATTCTGCCAATACCTTGATTTCACACTCCCTTTTATATAGGCAGTCAGATCCTCTAGTATGCCCATGTCAATTAAAGAAGGCATCATGGTATTTTCACAGATAATCAGATCCGTGTTGGTTCCCTCGTCCGTTCTCATACAGATTTCCTTCTGGTAATTCTCCTGGGAAATAAACTGGATTTCCACCTGCTTATTCCCCCGGATTGCGGAGTAATTCCGCGCCGTCTCTTCTAATGCCTGTTTATGTACGCTGCCTTCGTCAGGCGCCAGTATCCGGATAACCTGCTCTTCATCCGTTACCATTTGCATTGCTTTATTGTTTTTGGAAGAAAACCCAATATAAGTAATAATCAGCATTACGAGGACACAAGCCGCCGCGCCGCCCAATAGCCGTCTAAGCTTCATTGGCTGTTCATCTCCTTTTTATAATCGGAAGGTGTAACACCGCATATTTTCTTAAACACTTTCACAAAATACTTCTGATCATGAAAGCCTACCGCTTCTGACACTTCCCCAATTTTACATTTTCCAAGGCTTAGCAGCCTCTTTGCCATACTAATGCGGAAATTCTGTAAAAATGCAACAAAATTTATATTCATCTCACGGTAAAATATCTTGCTTAAATATTCCGGGGTCACCCCGCACATCACTGCCGTTTCGGTTAGGGTAATATCCCTGGCGTAATTCTCTCTGATAAAGGAAATCACATTTAATATCATTCCGTTTTCGGTTAGTCCCGATATATCATCTTCACTTAAAGTCAGCGTCTTCATTACTTTATCAAACTGATGTTCCAGCTGTTCCCGTGAATTACTTTTCGCCATATTTCCCACAATATACTGAATCCCATTTTCTTTTTCCAGATTCTCCTTGAGCTCATTCACTACCCTAAGAAGGCCTGCCGTAAACCGGACTGTGAACTCCCGGATACAATCGGGATGGCCCTTGCTTTCGATTACCTCTTTCTTAAACTGTTCCCCCAGTTCCCGTATGCGCTCTGTCTTTCCGCTGCGCAGCTCCCTGCATACGGCACGTTCCAGGGAATCGGGATATTCAATATTTTCATATTGAAATCCTTCTAAGAGTTCATCATCCAAAATCGTTCCGGAAGGGAAGGAAAATGCATGTCTCATCAATTCCTTTAAATGTAAAACCCTCTCATCCAGACCGGCAACACCATATACCGACGTATAGCTGCAAAAACATTCAGAAATTTTACCAATTCTCTCCAGAACACGCATTTGGAACATTCTCTTTAAACTGCGGTTCCGCTCGGTATCCAGTACCACAACAAGAAATCCTACATCCTGTGACAGAAATACTACATAATAGTTTTCCATACACATGGCATCCAGCACAGAATTAGTCTCTTCCATCATTTCCGTAGTACTTTCTCTTACCACACTGCTTCCTTTTACCAGGAAAAGTGAAATCTGGACTTTTTTATTTACCTGTATGGTTTCCTCTATTACCGGCAGTATTTTTTGTTTTTCATCCTCCGTTCCTGTCAGGTAACTCCATAGAAGCTGGCTGGGTGAAACCTTTTCAATCTTCGTTTTTTCAATTTTATTATCCACTTTCTTCAGTAGTTTCAAAAAATCTTCGATATCCAGCGGTTTTAAAATGTATTCTGTCACATTTAATTTTAGTGCTTTCCTGGCATATTCAAATTCCGAATAACCCGTTAAAAGCAATGACTGAAATTCTTCTCCTTCGTCATGCAGTGTCTGAAGCATCGTAAGTCCGTCCATTTCCGGCATCTTAATATCTGTGATCACCAGATCCGGCTTTAGCACTCTGATATTTTCCAATCCGTCCTTGCCATTTACCGCCGTATAAATTATTTCATGCTCTGTATACCTTTTGATAATCCCAATCAGCCCTTCTCTTGTATTGGGTTCATCTTCCACAACTATAATACGCATATTCTCATCCTCCCTACTCATATGGAATTGTTATGGTCACTGCAGTACCGTTCTCATTAGAATCAACATGAAAACGCCCTGATTCTCCGTAATAGAGTTTCACTCTGGTAATTACATTCCGAACCCCTATGCTGGATTCTATCCTTTCCTTGCTATAGTCAAATTGATTAAAGAATTCAGCAAGCTCCGGATCCATGCCTTTTCCATTGTCTTCTACCACAATTTCTATATTCGTATCATCAATCCTGTGAATCCTAAGATTGATTTCATCAAATCCCGTGTTCCCCGGGAATCCATGAACAATTGTATTTTCAATCAGCGGCTGTATCAAAAGCTTATGTATTTTACAATCCAGTACCTCTTCCTCCACATGAAGAATACACTGAAAAGAATAGTCAAACCGCTGCTGCTGCAAATAGACATATTTCTTTAAGTATTCCAGTTCACTGCTCAGCTTCACGATCTCATTGCTTTTATGAACACTGTAACGCAGAATCACTGCAAGGCTTGTAAGCATACGGCTGATGGTAAATTCCTCATGGGCAATTGCCATCCAGTTGATCGTATCCAGGGTATTATATAAGAAATGGGGATTAATTTGAGCCTCCAGGGATTTAATCTCCGCATTCTTTTCCCGGACAATTGCTTCCTTCTCCATGGCATTAGACTTTTTGATCTTTTGGATCATGTCATTAAAATGATCGGAAATCTGGACAAATTCATCATTTCCTTCCATTTCTATCCGTACATCGTAGTCCCCTTTATAAACCTTATTCATTCCATGAAGTATTTTTTTCACGGATTTATCCGTCATTTCTGAAAATGAAATGGCAATCAGCATACAGAGTATTCCGACTAAAAGACCAATTAAAATAATCAAAACGGATATATACCAGACATTGGATAATGTATAATTCAAGTCCTGGACATTTATAATATAAAACTCACCGTCCCGAATACTTTTATAATTAACCTCCAGCTTCTTTTTGGATTTATATTTCATCTTCTGTATGTATTCTTTTGCCGCCTGCCCGATATTATCCTCATCTTTTTCATTCTGAAAAATATTTGTTCCCACATAGGCTTTATCCGGATAGGAGATAATATCACCGTTTCTGTTTACTACAAAAGTCACATTTGACTCAGAATGATTTCCCTGTGCATACACCTCACCAAACGCTTTTTCATCCACGCAGATCATAATGCTTCCTATCGGTCCCTCGCCATAGCTGTTAAAATCCGTAAGCTGGTGCGCGATGTACAGATAATATTTTTCCCCATATTCCGAATCCATTTTATGATACGTTTTGGAATAAATTGTGTGTTTTTTCTCCATGGATTCCTGAAATAAAGGGCTGTAGCGCATTTTATCTCCTTCAAAACAAAAATTCTCATTTCCGGAAGACGTAACACTGTCATAAAACACCGTATCTCCATATACGCCCACAATCGCAATCCCTAAAACATCTGGATTTACATAAGAGATATTCTGCAGGCGGTTCACCAATTCATGCTTTGCCGCATAAAATTCTCCCGAATCCCAGGCATTAATCGGTTTGAGATAAGTCACGTAATCACTGTCCGTGTAAATATTCATGATTAACTTATCGTAAGTTTCCAGAAAGCTTTCCACACTGTTTGCTGACTGTTCCAGATTCGCAAGTATCAGTTCCCCTGTCTGCGCCTTAATGGTTGACGTACTGATTTTGAAAGAAATGAACTGTATACATAAAATTGGTATAATGGAAACAACCAAAAGAACAATCAGAATTTTCTTGGCAATCCCCTGTGATCCAAACCATTTTACTGCTCTGTGTAAGATTTTCACTGATCCTCCCCATTTCCTGTTATGAATGTTCGTGGTCTTATGAGGAATATTCTACCATAGACTTGTACTATTTGTACATATAAATGGTGAAACATTGAAATACTATAAAATGACATAAGTTCGGTGATACGTTCGGTAAGGACGTGACATGGATCTTGCTGGCATACCAGTAAAAAACAGACGAGGTGCATAAAAAAATGGGATTTATATATTTTCTTATTGCCGCAGGCGGCTCTTTTCTAATTTCCAATTTTGTAAAACGTAACAGGTGCAGCACCAAAATATTAGTCCGTTGGAATTTTATGATTACTTTTATCTATATCATCTGGAGAGTGACCGTAATACCAACGGCAAGTATTTGGGAACTGTGTCTGGGTGTACTGCTGCTTGCGGGGGAGCTTCTGGGCATTGCCCAGTTTCTGTTATCCCAGCTGCTTTTAAGCAGGAAATACCGGCTGAAGAAAAAGTCCCTTGAGGATTATAACGGTCATATTCCCACCGTTGATATCTTTATCTGCACTTATAATGAAGGGGAAGACCTGGTGGAAACCACCGTCCTGGCTGCCCTGAACCTGGACTACCCCAGGGATAAATTTAACATCTATATCTGTGACGACGGCCAGCGCAGGTATATGAAAAGGCTGGCTGCCCGCTGCGGTGTGAACTATATGACAAGGGGTTCTAACGAAGGTGCAAAAGCCGGGAACCTGAATAATGCCCTCAGGCACTCCACCGGGGAGCTGTTTGCCGTACTGGATGCCGATATGATCTGCTCCAAAAACTTTCTGAAGTACACTGTGGGTTATTTTTCCGACGAAGACACTGCCTTCGTGCAGACACCCCAGGTTTACTACAATAAAGACATGTATCAGCGCAATCTGGGCAGGGAAATCCCAAATGAACAGGATTTTTTTATGCGTGAAATTCAGGAAGCCAGAGCTGCCGTAGGTGCAGTCCTCCACGTTGGCACAAATGCTGTTTTTCGCAGAAAAAGCGTTATGGAAATCGGAATGTACCCCACCAATACCATTACCGAAGATATGGCTGTGGGCATGCTGTTACAGGCGGCTGGCTATCAATCCGTTTTTATTAATGAGGTGCTTGTTCTGGGACTGACAGCATCCACTTATACCGATCTGGTCATACAGCGGGACCGGTGGTGCAGAGGAAATATTCAGACCTCCAGAGAATACCATCCTTTACGAATGAAGGGACTGAGCACTTGGCAGAAGCTGGCTTATCTGGGCGGGGACATATATTGGTATACCGGATTTTCCAAAATGATCTTTACCTTTTGCCCCATTTGGTTCCTGCTTACAACCAAGCTGGCAATGCAGGCGGACCTTCCTGGCATCCTGACCTTTTTTCTGCCGTTTTTTATCGGACAGATGACTTCTTTTTACGCAATGATTTCCAATACCAGAAGTCTGAAATGGGCACATTATTATGAAATTGCTATGGCACCCCATATGTGCCTCTCCGTTTTGCGGGAATTCTTCAGCGCAAGCCTGAATTTTGCCGTTACTCCCAAAGAAATGCGGGATGACCGTTCTCATTTTCAGGCTCAGGTAATCCTGCCCCATATGGTGATCGCCGCCATCACCATGTTCTCCTGGCTTACCGGCGGGATCTTCCTGCATCTGGGATATATTGGACTTATCCCCTTTCTCGTCAATCTGGTCTGGAGTATCTATAACTTCATGGGCGTTATCATCTGTATCCGGGTTGCCTACCATATCGGGAATACACCGCGCAGCAATTACGCCACGGTAAAAAGCGGACATAAAATAACTGTGGAAACAGAAACTGAAAGCTATCCCGGTGAAGTAATGGGCTTTATAGAATCCGGGATGTATATCCATGTGCAGGCACCACTGTATTTCACCAAAGTCAGAATCCAGATGCAGTACCAGGAACTGAATGTGATCCTGGATGGCACATTGAAAATGTCCGGCAATCAGGGGCTTTTTAAATATGACTGGCTGAACCTGAATCAGAAGCGGGCTATCGTCGGCATATATGTAGAACATCTGCAGCCCAGTTTTAATGTAGAAAAGAAGATGCACTATCTGGAAGCATAATAAAAAGCACCCTCCCAGGTGCTTTTTATTATGCTATAAGTTCAGAACTCTCTGCTGATTTACAGCTTTTGGACAATTTTTTCAACTCGTGGACTGAAAATACTGCAACAATCAGTGCAGAAATAATATCAGCCATAGGCCCTGCTATTAATATGCCATCCAATCCGAAAAACAGCGGCATAATCAGAACAAATGGGATCAGCAGGATTAACTGCCGCAGCATGGACAAAACGGAGGCCTTCATTGGCTGTCCGGTGGATTGGAAGTAACTGGTGGAAACTACCTGGAAACCGGCGGTGAAAATTCCCAGCATATAAATTCTGGTACATTTAACCGCAAAATTAGTAAAGTTGGCATCCGAGGTTCCAAACAGCATCAGGATCTGATTGGGAAACAGCTGACATGCCAGCCATCCCACAACCGACACTGCCGTTGCCGCTCCTATGGCGCATATGTAGGTCTTGCGTATCCTCTTTGGTTTATTGGCCCCCTTGTTAAAGCCCAGGATCGGCTGAGAACCAATTCCTATACCGATACAGATAGATACCAGAATCATTGCAACTTTCGATACAATTCCCATAGCACTAAGCGCTGCATCTCCTCCTACGCTGGTCTGATCCCCATAATATATCAGGGAGTTGTTCAATACAACCTGAAGGATAGTCGCCGCAATCTGGGTAATTCCGCTGGAAATTCCCAAAACGAACATATTCCGGCAGATATAGCCGCTTAACTTAAAGTTGCTGATCCGAATACGCATATTGCTTCTTCTTACAAAATAGATAAACAGTACCACGGCTGATAATATCTGAGATGTGATCGTTGCAATGGCAGCCCCTGTAACGCCCCAATGGAATACAAAGATATAAATAGGATCCAATATGGTATTTAATACTGCACCAATAACAATACTGTACATGGACAGGGATGGATTTCCATCCGTTCTCGCCATATTGGAAAGTCCAATGCCAAGCATGTTAAAGGGTGCTCCTATTAAAATAATGGCCGTATATTCTCTTGCATAGGTCATGGTATTCTCTGTAGCTCCAAACACTTTCAGCAGCGGGTCCAAAAATATAAGCCCCAGTACTGCAACCAGTATGCCAATCCCTGCGAGCAGGATAAAGACATTGCCAAGGGCCTGCTCCGCTTTCTCTTCCTTTTTTTCTCCCAGCTTAATTGCTGCAAATGCACTTCCGCCCGCCCCGAGAAGGGTAGCTGCCGCCAGAATAATGGTAACAACCGGAAATGCAATCGTAGTTGCCGCATTTCCCAGATAGCCCACACCCTGACCAATAAAGATCTGATCCACGATGTTGTAAAGGGCATTTACCAGCATGGAAATAACTGCCGGCAGTGCAAATTTTCCTAATAATTTCCCAATGGGCATATAACCCAGGGGATTTTCTTTCCTTTGTAAAGTCTGTTCCATTTCTATACCTTTTTCCTATTACAGTCCCTCCTGTAATATTTCCTCTCCTCTTCTCATACGCCAGAACCTGTTTGATAACTTGAAAGTTTAATTAAGTTCCTTCTCGTGATCTTCTTTTTCAAATTCCCGCATTGCAAGAATAGTCCTTTCAAATAACAGATCCAGATCCCAGCCCAGCCGTTCTGCTCCTGTCCGGATAATATCCCGGGAACAGCCTGCAGCAAATTTCTTGTCTTTAAACTTCTTTTTCAAACTGGACACTTCCATATCCATAACACTTTTTGAGGGGCGCATACGGGCAGCAGCTCCGATCAGCCCGGTGAGTTCATCGGCTGCGAACAATACCTTCTCCATCTCATGTACCGGCTCAACATCCACCATAATTCCATAACCGTGACTGCATACCGCATGAACCAATTCATCCTCAGCCCCTATTTCCTTTAACAAGTCAGGCGCTTTGATGCAATGTTCTTTTGGATATTTTTCAAAATCAACGTCATGCAGTAAACCAGCCATGCCCCAGAATTCTGCCTCATCTCCATATCCCAGTTCCCGGGCATACCATTTCATCACTCCTTCTACCGTGAGGGCATGTATCATATGAAATGGTTCCTGATTATATTTTTTTAATAATTCCAGCGCTTCTTCCCTGGTGACTTTTGTGTTCATCTGTTTTCCTCCTTATACAATAAAAGCATATTTAGTAGTAATTATAAGCGTATTTTTTTAAAAGTCAATAAAATGTCCGGATTGTCCACCCCATTGTTCCGTTTTTTCTCTTTTCTTCCATACTTTTATGTGTTATATTAACAAAGAACAATATACATTTAGGTATTTACTATACATTTTATACAGAGAGGAAACTATGAAGACTAACTTATACTCTTCTATTAAAACTAAGATTTTTTTATACTATGGTTCCATTATATTAATATTAACTTTATTTACAAGTTTCCTATACTATTACATTTCTTACAATACATTTGTGAAGAATTATACGGCAACCTCCATGCAGAGTACGAAGATTATCTCCCACCAGATTGAACAGACTTTTGATAACGTAAACGTCCTCCAGAAAAAGATGCTGGAATCGGATGTGGTAAGGGAATATGTTTTTGAAAATGCTGCAGAACGTAAACTGGCATATGACCGGGCTTTTCAGAATACCATTTACACAATCTGCGGATATGACTTTGAGTTTTACCACATGAATATCCTGAACCTGGAGGACAACCATCTGATTACCTTCGGACAGCGTTATGATTACCAGCCATATGATCTCACCAAAAGGGTAATGCAGGACTTTATACAGCCTACCATAGACTTAAACGGGGCAAAAAATATCATTCCCACCGATGCCGGTAACATTTATCAGATTGACAAAGATGTCCACACCATTTCCATGCTCCGCAGCTTCGGACGCTACGCATTGACCATCCCCAAAGCTGTTATAGAAATACAGATTAATTACAACACGCTTGACAAAGTAATTTCTGATACTATTTATTCCTATAACCGCCATGCGGAAAAAGTACTTATTTTTGATAAAAATAAAAAGCTGGTTTATCCTTATGATCTGAATGAGGATCTGCTGAAGCATTATACCTCACTGGATGTCCTTCATAAAACAAGCTTTACAAATCCACTCACTAAAGAACTTGAGATCGTAACGTCGCATACCTCCGATTACACGGAATTCACCACGCTTTTAATTACACCGGATTCCTATATTGTTACAAACCGTCATTTTTACCGCAATATCGGTGTTCTGATTGCCGCTGTGTCCCTTTTATTGCTGACGACGATCTCTTACCGGGTAGCAAGGAGCATTACCAGACCAATCATACGGTTAAAAGACAGCATCTCCCACCTGGAACTGGACTCCATTTCCGAGGAATCCGCCTATGTTCCGGACAGCAACTTAAATGAATTAGAACTTCTGAGCGATGCATATAACCGGATGCAGGTCCGGCTGAAAGAATCCCTGGATGATATTGTCAAGTCCAAGACCCTGTCCGTCCACTCTCAGATTATGGCGCTTCAGGCTCAGATGGATTCCCATTTTCTCTACAATTCGCTGACCATTATCTCAATCATGGCAGAAGAACATGATGATATGCAGGTGGCAGAAATGTGTATTAAGCTCACTCAGATGCTTCGCTATATAACAGAAGATTATTCCAAAAACACAACCTTTGAACAGGAATTAAAGCATACGCGCAACTATACTGATCTGATGTCTGTCCGGTTTGGGGACAAGATTTCCATTGATTATATGATTGAACCCGGACTTAGCCTTCTTCCTATCCCACGCCTGATTATTCAGCCGCTGGTGGAAAACAGTGTTAAATATTCCAGAGAGGACGGTAAAGTCCTGCAGATTCGAATCCATTCCTGGTTAGAAGAGAATTACTGGTATACGGAAATCAAAGATAACGGCAAAGGCTTCTCAGATGAAGCAATCAGTCAGGTAAACCTGAAAATCGAGAGCCTGAACAAAGAAGAAAATTATCCGGAGCTTACTATAAGCGGCATGGGAATTGCCAACATCTATCTGCGGCTGAAGCTGTTCTACAGCAATCTGTTTGTATTTGAAATCAAAAATACGGACCTCGGGTCTATTATTAAAATTGGAGGGAATATCAATGAGTACGAATACGAAAGTAACCGTAATGGTAACGGAAGACGAACCGATTATCCTGAATAATATAGTAAAAAAGGTAGAAAATTCTTCTGACTCTGTTTCTGTAATCGGAAAGGCGCAAAGCGGGAATGAAACCCTGGCATTACTTGCAGTGTCACAGCCGGATATCCTGATAACGGATATCGAGATGCCGGGCATTAACGGGCTGGAATTAATCCGTCAGGTAAGGGAACACTATCCCGATATTCATATTGCAATTTTAAGCGGATACAGTAATTTTGAATATGCCAGAACCGCAATCAAATATGACGTGGAAGATTACATCCTAAAGCCGGTATCCCAGGACGACTTAAAAGAACTCCTGACCCGTCTGGCTAAGAAAGTGAAACAGGAAAAGCACTCAAAAGAACGAAATATTCTCTCTATGACTTTAAAGGGAGATGAAGGAAATGCTTCCTGGCCTTATTATTTTCATGAAGGACATTTTTTTCTGGCTTTGATCAGTGTGGGCAGCAAACCTTCCCAGTTTACTTCACCCCAGATCAACCGGGACTTCCAGACTCTTTGGGAAGATTTTGACATTCCCGGATTTTTAAAAAACTGGCAGAAGCTGGATCATGCCTGGCTGATTGATGAATCCTACAGCCTGCAGAAATTTGTAATTATACATACCAAAAATGATTCCATTGCACCTGAGCATTTTGCCCTTGCACTTTACCGTCATATGGCATCTGCTGCCGGAGATATACCATTCCATGTTGATGCCTGCCCGGATCTGATTCCTTGCGGCGAGATCTGGAACACAGCAAAACAAATCCGTCATTTCTATAGCAATTCCATTCCTGCTTTTACACAGGGGTACTGCTTTATCACTGAAACGCTGCCGGATTCTTCTTTGGCACAGAACCTGCAGAAAAGTTTAAGATCCTACCTGCATCAGATTACCAACCCGACCCAGCTGCTAAAATATGCAATAGACGGGATTCATGAGTATCACAGCGTCCATGCCCCTGCCGCTTACACAGATACGCTCCTGTATGAAATCTACCATGCACTGCCTGCGTTGTTCCAGGTAGAAGAAAACATCTGCCTGAACTACATGTCACAGATATTATGCCGGCTTTACGCTTACAAAGATCCTGAGGAGCTCTGTCAGGAGGTTTCATCTTCCTTGACGGAAATCATCTGTCACTATGCCCCGGAAATGAATGCGGATTCCCTCTATGAAAAGCTGAAGAAATATATCGAAGATAATTTTAACTGCAAAATATCATTAAATGACCTGTCGGAACGTTTTGGCTATACTTCTTCTTATATTAACCGTATCTACAAAAAAAACAGCGGCATCTCGCCGCTGCAGTATATGACCAACCTTCGTATGGAACATGCAAAGCAGCTCTTAAAAAAAGATATCGCTGCGGATATTAAATCCATCGCCGCTGCTGCCGGCTACGAAGACGCCCGTTATTTCAGCCGTGTATTCAAAAATGAAACCGGTAAGACGCCTTCTGCATTTGCCGGCAGGCAATTATAAGAGGTCTGTTCCGTATACTTCCATCTGAGTCAGCGCCGGAAAAGGCGATGGCTCTTTTGATTTTATTAACTGGCTTAATTCAACCCAGTTAATCTGTTTTTTCTCAAAAGATTTTATATGGGGCAATGCACTTTTTTTCATATCCAAATCCACCGTACTTCCATCGGAAAAAGTAAGCACTGCCTTTTTCCACCAGTTATCGTGTGGGAAATCCGCTCTGGTGTAAAGCACCACCTGATCAACTTCTACGGTACGTCCAAAATCAATTCTCATAACCGCATCGTCCTGTCTGTTGATTCCCCAGGATTCATAAGGCCATTCACCATGGCTGCTGTTTACCGTTACCCCATCGATTGCATTTCTGGCTGCAAAAACAGCCTCCCCTCTGGTTTCCACATTGGCTGACGCATGAGGATAACAATTGGTATCTCCATGCTGGTCATTAATATTGTAAGCCAGATTCCGGTATGCTTTAATTTCATAATCTTTTGCTGTTCTGGCTGTAATCAGATGCTTATTGCCATAAAATGCTTTTGGTGAATAGCTGATTCTTCTTTCCTGGAATGGAATCGTATATGATACAATTCCAGTTACATATACCAGAGACTTGCCAAGGGCATCATCTGCCTGCAGCCAAAGATAACCAGGTACTCCATCGGCTTCCAGAACAATTCTATCACCTTCCCGGTATTCCCTTGCACACACCAGGTTCACTTCCTCTTCCCCCCGGCTGACTGCTATCGTTTTATCATCCCTGTCCAATACTTTTATACTTAGCATATCGCTGCTCCTTTTTTATGCCAGAATTGCCTTTACACAGTCTGCTATTTTGTCACACTTGCAATTTGCGAAGAAATATTCCTGAAATTTATCGCCGCCTAAGGCACCTTTCACCAGTTCCTGATCCAGGTTCTGAAGAATTGTTACCATATCTGTATGGGTGATTTTTTTCACTTCATCCAGGATCTTTTTATTGCGCTGTTCCGGAACGGCACGTTCTCTCGGATATCCCTGTCCGCTTTCACCTTCAAATAATTTTTCAAAGATATACTGAAGATTTAATTCCGCTCCCCATCCAAAGCCCTTTGCAAATGGCAGGGCTATGGCATTGCCATCATTGATCTGTGCAAACATATAAGCATCGGATGCATCCACGATATGACCGCAGAGCACTCCTGGAAACGAATTGCACGCCAGCATCGCACCCTCTCCCGTACCGCAGCCTGTAATGACATAATCTGCTGCTCCTGAATTGAGCAGCACTGCCGCAAGAATACCATTTTGCACATAGGTCAGCTGGTGGGAATCCTGGTCGCTGTACATACCGTAATTATAAACTTCATGTCCCATAGGTTTGGTTACTTTTATTAAGGTGCTGCAGATCATTTCATTTTTTGCCGCCTGGCTATTTTCATTGATTAATGCTATTTTCATCTATGTTCTCCTTTTTTTGTCTCTATTTAGGCTGTTTCCCGATGTAGGCTAGGATACCGCCGTCAACATACAGTACGTGCCCGTTTACGAAATTTGATGCATCCGACGCTAAAAAGACCGCGGGTCCCATTAAGTCTTCCGGGGTTCCCCAACGCGCCTGAGGCGTCTTGGATATAATAAACTGGTCAAACGGATGCCTGCTGCCGTCTTCGGAGACTTCACGAAGAGGTGCTGTCTGGGGTGTGGCAATGTAACCTGGACCAATCCCGTTACACTGGATATTGTACTCCCCGTATTCAGACGCAATATTTTTGGTGAGCATTTTCAGACCGCCTTTCGCTGCTGCATAGGCGGAAACGGTTTCCCTGCCCAGTTCGCTCATCATGGAACAGATATTAATAATCTTTCCGTGTCCCTTTTTTATCATTGCCGGAATCACAGCTTTTGACATAATAAACGGAGCATTCAAATCAATATCGATAACCTGTTTGAATTCCTCTACACTCATATCACACATGGGAATTCGCTTGATAATACCGGCATTATTTACCAGAATATCCACTGTGCCCAGTTCTTTTTCAATATCGTCTACCATCTGCTGCACTTGCTTTTCATCGGTCACATCGCAGATATAACCGTGAGCATCTATTCCTTTTTCTTTATAATCTGCAAGCGCTTTCTCCATATGTTCCTGCCCTCTGCAGTTAAATGCTATTTTTGCCCCTGCCTGTGCAAAGGCTTCAGCCATGGCAAAACCGATTCCATAAGCTGCCCCTGTAACCAGCGCTACTTTACCTTCTAATGAAAATGTATTTAAAATATCCATTTTGATTCTCCTCTATTCTGATCACTTAATTTCCATAAATTCCTTGATTTCAAATAATTTCAAATGATTTCATTCTGCGTCTTTATAATGCAGATAACACAGTTATCCAGTTTTCTTTCTATTCCGATCCCGTATATACTTTACCGGATCTCTCTGTTGTCAACTGCATCCATATCGTCAAAGTCCTGGTTTTCCCCAACCATTCCCCAGATAAAGGTATAGGCTCTGGAACCACATCCGGAATGAATGGACCAGCTTGGTGAAATAACTGCCTCTTCACTGCGCATTACTATATGTCTGGTCTCTGTGGGTTCTCCCATGTAATGCATTACAAATGCATCCTTGGGCATGTCAAAATACAGGTAGACTTCCATTCGTCTGTCATGGGTATGGCAAGGCATCGTATTCCATACACTGCCTGGCTCCAGCTTTGTCATTCCCATTACAAGCTGGCAGCTTTCCACCTGCCCCGGAAGTATATATTTGCAGATGGTGCGGTGGTTCGCCTCTTCCAGGGACCCAAGCTCCACTTTATTTTCATCTTTCACAATCACAACGCCTTCTTGTGCTTCGCCTTCCGGCTTAATATGTACCGTAGGATATGCAGTATGTGCCGGGGCACTGTTGAAATAAAATTTGGAAGGATCTGCTGCATCATCGCTCTCAAAAGTGATCTCTCTGGCACCCATGCCGATATACATTCCCTCTTTCGCCAAAATATGGAAGACTTTACCGTCTACCGTGATTTTCCCCGGCGCTCCTATGTTAATAACACCCATTTCCCGGCGCTGTAGAAAATAATCTGCTCTCAATTCTTCTCCTGCTGTGAGCATTATCGCTTCTACCGGCACTGCCGCGCCTGTAATAATACGGTCAATATGGCTGTACACCATTTTCATCTTCCCGGGAACAAATAAATCCTGAATTAAAAATTCTTCTCTTAAACGGTCTGTTGTATAATGTTTTACATCTCTTGGGGATGCTGCTGTTCTAAGTTCCATGTCAACTTTCCTTTCTTTTTACCTTACCGGAATTGTAAATTTCTCTGATGTACCAATAATAACATATCATTATTACTCTTTCTTGTTGTTCTTTGATCTAAATATTGCAAATTTTGAACTTTTGCTGTATAGTTAGGAATAAGGTTTAGAGTAAAATCTTCCAAACACGCTTAAAGGCGTCTTTTAGCGATTATTTAAGAAAGGTATTATTTATAAACGGTATTATTTATGAAAGAATACAGTTCCTGCAAAGCAGCCATTGAATCCTGTCTGGAGAAGCAGTATTTCTCCATTGCCCATCTGTATAATGAAGAAAAACCAATGAGAATGCATATTCACAACTGTTACGAGATCTATTTTTCCGTCTCGGGAGGCAAACAGTTTCTAATTGATAACCGGTTTTATTCTATTCAGCCCGGAGATATTTTTTTTATAAACCAGTATGAAAGCCACCATCTGACCCAGATTGATTCTGAGGTTCACGAGCGGGTAGTTCTATCAATTTACCCGGATTTTTTAAAAAAGCTATCTTCTGAACAGACCGATTTAAATCATTGTTTTTCCTGCCGTAATCCAGGTACGGACCATAAACTCAGCCTGAACGAAGAAGAACAGAAACGATTTTTATATTTTATCCATAAAATCTGCCAGATCGACGGCTTTGGCTCCGATCTCACTGAACGCTGTGCTTTTATTGAACTTATGGTATTTTTAAATAAGGTATTTTACAAGAACCAGAGGAAAGAATTGTCAGAGGAGACACCTACTTATCATCAGCAGGTAGACCAGATTTTAACCTACATTAACCAGAATATAAAAAACCCCCTGACAATTGACGAATTGTCAGAGCAGTTTTATTTAAGTCCCTCCTATATCTGCCGCATTTTTAAATCGGCAACAGGAACCACCATTAATAAATATATTACTGCAAAACGGATCACCATTGCCAAGGCTCTTCTGACCGACGGCAATACCGTCAGTGAAGCCTGTGAGCAATGTGGTTTTAATGATTACAGTAATTTTTTGAAATCATTTACAAAAGCAGTGGGCATATCTCCTAAAAAATATGCCCAGTTTTCAACATAATTATAATTTTGCCAGTTTTTCCCCTAATTTGCGGCAGTCTTCCAGTACCTGGTCATCCGGCTCCTCGCAGCACATCAGCCCTTTGCCCTCTACCAGTTTGCCGCCTTTTTCCGTTACACGTTCTTCCCAGTCACGCATCCACTGTCCGTCTCCCCAACCGTAAGAACCAAAGAGCGCAACCTGTTTATCGGTTAAACTGCTCTCCAGTTCTTCCATAAACGGCTCCATACTTCCTTCTTCCAGAACTTCATCTCCCATCGCCGGGCAGCCCAAGGCAAATATACTGTCATCCTTCAGTTCATCTGCCTTGATTGTATCCACATCCAGAAGAGCCGCTTTCGCTTCCCCTTTTTCAACACCTTCTGCAATCGCCTGAGCCATTGCCTGTGTATTACCTGTTCCACTCCAATATACAACTTTAATTGTCTTCATGAATATTCTCCTTTTTATGCTTTATTCCCGTCGCTTTAGCATACCACCTGGCGTATACTTTTATGCTTCATAAATTCACTAGCCGCATGATCCCGCACTTCGTCATAGGTGCGAAATACCTGCGCGGCCTGTATAGGGTTATGGTAAACTTTCCAATAACCGGACAGCAGGCTGTTCTTGCCGCCATTTTGTATAAATGCCTTCACATCTTCAATGGGGTATTGCAGGAAGATACCAAGCTCATGTGGAAATTCCCCGGCCTTACGCATAAACAATTCATATCTGCTGCGCAGCCTTTTTAAAATCTCAGCCATACCCATTTCTGCATATCCGCAACTTTGTACAAAATCCCAGGCTTTGTGATCCTTTAAAATCTCATAGAGCCTGTCTTCACGGTATAGAAAAATTACCTCATTTTTACTTCCTGAATATAATATTTTACAGGAAATGTCAGTATCCTTTAATATATTAAATAGATGAAGCCACATCCCTTTGGGAAGGGTAATCAGATTGGATGCCTTGACTCCCTTTAAAACCGGTGCGCATTGAAATACTACCTGAAAACACAGCTGCTCCCATGCACTGCTGCTGGATAAATAATCAAGAATTAATTCTGCTGGCATGTAAACCCTCCTAATATTTCCTTCAGTGCACTTGCACTGCTGGAGTGAGAACGCTCCACAGCGATATTGTTCCTGCTGGCTTCCTGCATGGCACAGTGTACCATCTTATGAGAAACAGTCGATGTAAAGAGGATAATCAGATCCGGTTTTCCAATCTTGCTTTTTAAATCAGCTGCCATCTTAGCAAAAACCTTTGCTTTAAAGTTATGTGCTTTACAAATTTCTTTATACTGACAGACCATTCTTTCATTTCCACCAATTATTACAACACTCATTGTGAACCTCCTCATATTTGTATTTTACAGGTTAGTCGTTGCTAACTAAAGGTATCATAATCTATTTTTCATAAATTTACAATACCCCTTATTGAGAAAAATCCGCATCAGAGCTTTACTGATAGGATTTCTCATTTCTCATTTTTTATGTATGGATACTTTTTCAGAGATTAAACGTGTTTGAAAATAATTGAATTTTTGAAATCCAGATATGAGTGTGTTTTATGTTTTAAGTGTATGCTTTAAGTGTATGTTTTGAAATTTTCAGTTTTGAATCTGGACCGGATTTGGCTCTCTCCCTGTGCCAGTCGAAGGTCTGCTTCCTTCTTCTCCACATCCAGTATATCGATGAATGCCTGATATTCATCATAGATCCCTGTTCCATGGGGCACCATAAAAGCTCCGGCATCACTGCCAAGTGCCAGAATAGCTCCTTTTTCGAAAGCTTTTTTCACATTTGCCGCTGCCAGATCATAGATATTCTTTACTGTGGCATCCTCATACCTCCCGGAACCAAGGAGATTTTTTATCGTTACTAAAGTAGGGACCCACACAGTATTATTTGCAATAAGGGCATCCATACATTCCCCGTCAATAAAATTTCCATGCTCCACACTGTCTGCCCCACTCTCTACAGAGTCCAGAAATGCCTGCTTCCCATTGACGTGCACCATCACTGCAAAGCCCTCTTCATGGGCAATATGAATCATTTCCTGGATTTCATCCCTCTTGAGGCAGGTGCCGGTGATCACGCCCAGTTCCTTGAAATCCACGATTCCAGAAACCATAATTTTTATAAAATCCCCACCAGATTCCTTTACCTTGTTTACCAGCTTCCGGTATTCCTTCATGGTATCAAATCCCCTGCCCACAATGCTGCCATAATGTCCATTTTTATGAATGGCAAAAACAGGGGTGCGGTAATCCACTCCGTATTCACAGGCAATGTCTTTAGCATACCTGGATACACCCAGAGCATCTCCTCCATCCCGTATAAACGTCACATCCTGCTTCACATATTCCTGAAAATAGTTGTGAACCAGCGCTTTACATACGCCCTGGCTATGGCTGTTCACTGCTTCCTTATAATTATACCCATTCATCAGCATGTGGGCATGGCATTCACCAAACATAATTCAGACCTTCCTTTTTTACGGCAAAAAAACCGTATTTTTCAATCTACGGTTTTCCAGCTCTATGATCCCGCGGGCAACGAGTCAAACAACGTGCTTACGGTTTTAAGATTGCTCAAGTCTACGCTTCCACATTGTACCTGACCAGATCTTTTATAACCTCCCCAGCCAGGATTAATCCCGCCACAGACGGTACAAACGCAATACTGCCGGGTATTGCCCTGCGGTTGCCTTCTGCAATGGTTTGCACCGGTTTACAGGCTTCTTCCCTGGAGTATACTACTTTTAGAGATTTCACGCCTCTTGCCTTTAATTCCTTACGCATTACCTTTGCAAGAGGGCATACACTGGTTTTATAAATATCGGACACTTCAAATCGTGCAGGATCCAGCTTGTTGCCTGCCCCCATGCAGCTTATAATCGGTGTGCCTGCTGCCTGTGCCTGCATAACCAGCTGAATTTTCCCCGCTACCGTATCAATCGCATCTATGATATAGTCATATTGAGTGAAATCAAAGCTGTCTGCATTTTCCGGCAGATAAAAGCAGCGGTGTACATTTACATGGATATCGGGATTAATATCTGCAATGCGCTCTTTCATTACATCTGTTTTATTCCTGCCAATGGTACTGTGTAATGCGATAATCTGACGGTTCAGATTGGATTCACACACCTGGTCATTGTCGATAATGTCCAGGGTGCCAACGCCGCTTCTGGCAAGTGCCTCTATTGCAAATCCCCCTACTCCGCCCACTCCAAAGACTGCCACCCTGCTGTTTAACAGACTTTTAACGCCTTCTTTTCCCAGCAGCAGTTCTGTTCTGACTAATTGTTCTGACATCTGCTCTCTCCTATAGTCCTAATACTTTTTCAGCAATTCTGGTTGCATCTTCGATACAGCCATCACAGGAACGCAGAACCGTTTTCGTTTCCAGCCCTTTTAAATCTTTACACACTACCGAACCGTTTTTCATTTCAAATTCTTTTACGATTTCTTTGGAAAAGCGGTACGTACTTCCTTTGGTAGTTGGATTGGACATATCTCCGCCGCTGTTTTTCATACCAGCCAGCATGACTGCCCCGGATACGGCTCCACAGGGACATTCCCTGCCGCCCATTCCGGCTCCGAAGCCTTCCCCTGCCATAAATAATAATTTTTCATCCGTATCTACCGCATCAGCAAAGGCACAGACCACTGCCTGGCAGCAGTTCATCCCTTTTTTATGGTTTTCCAAAGCTCTTTCTACTCTGCTTGACATCTTCGCTCCTCCTGCGTTACATACTTTTTCTTTCCGCTATTTCCGCCATCTTCGCTTCATTCAGTCTGGTATCCCCGTGTACACGGCTGTAGGACAGGTAACCATTCATTCTGTCAATTTTCGTCAGATTGGTACTGCCGCAGATCGGGCAGATATCCATTTCCAGCTCCTGATGTCCACAGTCATCACAATATGCCAGAGACAGGTTGACACCTTCGTAGTATCCCAGATCCATCGCTCTGCGGATCAGGCTCTTAATTGCTTCTTTATTATAGTCTATGGGATAACGGACATACTGTATTTTACCGCCATTGCAGAGTTCCCAGAACCTTCCTTCCAGATCCTGCTTTTCAATCGGTGTCAGGTCTTCCGTTACATGGCAGTGAAAGCTGTTGCTTACGTAAGGACGGTCAGATACGTTTTCCACAATCCCAAACTGTTTGCGGAACTGCTCTACCTGAAGTCCGCAGAGGCTCTCGGCAGGAGTCCCGTAGATTGCATATAGATAACCGTCTTTTTCTTTGTATTCCGTTACTTTTTTATTGATATACTCCAATACTTCCAGGGCAAAGGCACCGTCTTCCGCGATGGATTTTCCATTATAAAGCTCCTGAAGTTCATTCAGTGCCGTAATTCCAAAGGAGGACGTCATAGGTTTTAATATTTTCTTGATCTTATCTGTTGGTTTCAGACTGCCGCCGTAGAATCCACCTTCACAGTATCCCAGCGGATTGGTAGAGGCTTTCATTTCTCCAAGATATTCATAGGTCCGGATGTGAAGGCTGCGGATCATTTCCAGATAATAATCCAGCACCTCATAGAAATCCCTGCTCTCCGCCCTAGATTTAGCAAGAATCATGGGTAAATGAAGGCTGACCGCACCTACGTTAAAACGTCCTGTAAATACAGGTTTATCCTGTTCCGAAGCGGGATACATGCCTCCCTTTTCATACCAGGGGCTTAAAAATGCCCGGCAACCCATTGGACTTATAACTCTGCCATACTGTTTGTACATACTGGAAATATAGCCTTTTCCCGTCATGGAAAGCCAGTCTGGATACATGGTTTTTGCGGAGCAGTCTATTCCGGATTCAAATACTTCTTCACATTCCTTTCCAGGTCCGTGAAGATTCTCATCATAGAGGAATACGATTTTCGGGAACAATACCGGCTTTTTATTTCCCGGTTTTCCCTGACCTTCTTTGTGCACATTGAGAAGGGAAACATTGCACATTTTTTCAAAACGTTCCCTGCCAAGTCCCATAGTTACGGTAACAAACGGATAATCTCCCCTGGAAGACCCAACGGTGTTCAGCTTATATTCTATTCCCTGCCAGCCCTGGTCAAAATCACGTTTCACTTTATCTGTTGCATAGGCTTCTGCTTTTTCCTCATATCCCTTCCAGGATGGATCACCATAGCTTAAGAATTCTTTTTTGTATTTTTCATAACTTTTGTTTGCATATGGACCCAATACTTTATCCACTTCCGGTACGGTGAAGCCACCATACTGCTGAGCTGCGGTACTTAATATAATATCACCCATAACATCAAAAGCTGTGTCTAGAGTCTTTGGCTCGTTATACCAGACATTTCCCATTTCAAAACCGCCTTTTAAAACGGTTGCCACATCAAACAGGCAGCAGTTCATGGTATCCAGACGTGCGGACTGGTCATGAATATAAATATATCCGTCTTTACAAGCCTGAAGTTCACTTCTGGTCATAAAGAATTTACGATATAAATTTTTATTTAATTCATTGAAAATAAGGCTTCTCTTCGTTGCCACCAGGGCGCTGTCCGTATTGGCATTGCTCTTATCCCCGATATAACGGATCGACTGGCTCTTGGTGTAGACATCATCCATCATATGAATGAAGTCTAGTTTGTAATTGCGGTAGTCGCGGTAGCTCTTGGCTACGCTTGGATTTACCTGTTCCAAAGCACCTTCCACGATATTGTGCATTTCCTGAATGGTAATTCCATTACGGTTCATTTTATTGGCACGTTCTTTTGCAAATTTACAGATAAACTGAATCTCTTCCTCATCAAATTGATACAAAATACGTTCTGCTGATTTATTAACCGCTGCTATAATTTTATTTACATTAAATTCTTCCTGTGTACCATCTTTTTTTATTACAAACATAATGATTCCCCTTTACTATATATGGTATTCTTATATTGTTTTCATCATTCGCATCACAAGATGTTGATCTTAAACAGTATATACTAAAACACCATGATAGTAAAGGGGAAAAATATAGTTACCCTTGTTTTTTTATAAAGACACCTTTATTTCTTTTCCATTATAAAGTACCTTATTATGCTCTCCGCCATATATAATATCGAATTCCCGCTGATCTTTCATACCCGGATAGGTACCTTCCCGATCGGAAATATGCAGAGTTTTATCCGTATCACAATAAGTAAATTTAATTCTGGAATATGCCCCTTTTTCATACCCGTAGTCATCCCCGGCATCCTCATATAACCCAAAACATCCGTCTGCACCCGGGTATACTTTTATAACCATTGGCTTTTGCAATTCCTGCTGGGCATATTGCAGTTCTTCCTGTGCAAGGGGTAAGATACTGCCTGCTTTTACATAGACCGGAATCTTGTCCATGGTAATGTCTGTATCGATTTCCTGCCCGCCTTCTAGCTTTTCCTCTGTCCACAGATCGTACCAGCTGCAGCCGGTGGGCAGATAGACCGTCTGTTTCTGGTCTTCCTTTCGTAAAGCACCGTCTGTACCATAGAACACCGGCTTCATAACCGGGCAGACCAGCAGACTGGGTCCAAACATATATTCATCTGCTCTATTTTTTACCTTTGCATCTTTTGCAAAATCAAACATGAGGCTTCTCATTATAGTGCTGTTATCCAGATATACACTTCCGGCAAGGGAATAGATATATGGCATCAGATGGTAACGCAGCCGTATAAACTTTTCAATTGCATCGTAAAATTCACTGCCTTTATCACCAAAATTCCAGATTTCCCTGGGGGTATCCGTACCGTGGGACCGTTGCATGGGAAGGAAGGTGCCGAACTGGAACCATCTGGTATAGAGCTCACAGTATCCTTTATCCGCTACCCCTTCATTATATTCACCCTTCCAGAACCACAGTGGATTGGGATTATCGCTGTTATTGCATCCCCGATTCCACCACGCCGTACCTACTACAAAGAAGCCTCCTATATCCAAGGTCCAGTAGGGCATCCCGCTCATTGCCATGTTCAGGCCTTCAGCCACCTGCTGGCGCAGCACTTCCCAGGTTGCGGAGATATCTCCGGACCAAAGCACAACGCCATATTTTTGCTGGGAAGCATAACCGGATCGGGTCAGGTTCAGTACACGTTTGTCCGGCTTTTCAGCTCTCTGGTTCTCAAATATTCCTTTTGCATGCATCAGGGCAAACGCATTGGTCTTCGTAGCATCCAGATATTTCTTATGTTCTTTTCCCACCAGATCATAACGTTCCCATGGTTCACGCTTTACTTCGCCGCTCCAGTCCGGACCGCTGAAAGGTTCCGTAGAATCACACCACCAGGAATCAAAACCGCAGGCAAACAATTCTTCACTCGCCTGTTTCCAATAGAGTTTTCTGGCATTTTCATCAAAAGCATCATAGGTGGAGTAGTCCCCAAGAATATATCCTGCGTCTACGAATTCCTGATGATTCACCCCGCCCTCTGCCATGTTGGGCCAGACAGAAACCATGGTGTGGATATTCATTTCATGCAGCTTGCGGTTGACTTCCTTCATATTAGAATAACGGGAAGGATCCAGTTTCTTTTCGCCCCAGAGCCCGGGAATCCAGGTATTCCAGTCCTGCACAATACAATCCACCGGAATATTCCTACTGCGGTATTCCTCAGCAACTTCCAGTATTTCCTGGTCTGTATGATAAGCTTCCTTTGACTGTACATATCCAAATGCCCATTTCGGCAGCATTGCCGCCTTTCCCGTCAGACAACGGTACCCATCGATCACGCCGTCCATTGTTCTTCCAGCGATAAAGTAATAATCCAGCTGGTCCACCGTATCCATAAAGAGATAAGAACCGTTAATGTCATCCTGAAATGTCATAATGGAGCAACAGTCAGCCAAGATTCCATAACCCTTGCTGGATACAAACATAGGCATAGGGATACGCATATTGTGCTGGTAGAGATACTGGTTCTGTTTCCTATGGTTATAAATCCCCTCTTCTCCCTGTCCCAGACCATAGATCGCTTCATCTTCATCCCAATGGAAGCCCAGCTTAGCCCGGTATGCCACCCGGTCCTTAACCTGCTTTAGATTCTCAATAAAGCTTCTCTCACCATCTACCGTCTTCACTCTTTTTACAACCGGCTTCTCTCCCTGGGTCGTATACCGGATAACATCTGTTTGGGTAAGCTGCTTTAATGTCTCTGCCACATAAACCTGACCTGACCGGGCATCCTCCCAGATACAGGTTCCATTTTCTTTCTGCCATTTGGCTTTTAACTTTTCCGTATGTACAATAATCTCTGTTTCCGTCTCCGCAAATTCCGTCTTAACCCCACTCTGGTATACCACAGGCTCGATGAGCAGCGACTGATTCTCAACATTTTCCTTCTTAGTATACACAATCCGGATAATATCTTCCCGGACTCCATAAAATCCATAGCTTCCCTGATCCGTCTTAATCATAATGCCATCTGTATTTTTTATAACTTCTGTAACCTTCATAAAACCTCCTGCAATACTGAGTATTTTTCGTTATAACTATAGTATATAGAAGAAACACCAATTTGTATAGTAGATAAACAATATATGCCATGGATTTTTTACGCTTAAATTTGGACGGATTTGACTATCGGCAATATCTGCCAACAAAAAAGAAACACCTGACACGTATTATGCTGCTGCATTTACATGTAAAGTGCTTCTCTCTGTATCCTTTTTTACCGGGTGACATTTTTAACCCACTTATAAGTACGATACCTCCACGTTGTTGCCGGGAGCTTGATAACCTCATCGCTGAGCAATATGATATATACTACAATTACCGGTGCTTTGAATACAAATGCGGCAATTGCTCCCAGGAAAATCGCAAAGCCCCAAAGAGATACCAAATCCAGAATCAACCCAAACCTGGTGTCCCCACCTGCACGGAAAACCCCTACAACCATAGTCGTATTATATGCCTGGGCTATCACAAAATAAGACATGACAAACATCATTGCCCGTAAATATCCCTGTGCCTGTTCACTCAGTGTGAGATTGGCCCTTACAATGGGCGATATGGTTAGAATAACACCGGCGCCAACCACTCCCAATGCCAATGACAGCTTCACAAAACGTTTGCCATAAAGCTTTGCAAGATCTTCCCTGCCTTCTCCAATTACCTTGCCAATCATAATTGCCGTAGCGTTGGAAAGCCCAAAGGTTACTACCATCGCAAGCTGTTTTACCACCTGTGCCACAGAATTCGCCGCTACAGCAGGGCTGCCCAGATGACCGATTACCGCGGTTAACATAGAGACTCCCAATCCCCAGAACATCTCATTTAAGATAACCGGCACTGCATATACCAGGAAATCTTTCATCAAAAGCTTATCTTTCACAAAGAAATCCTTAATGCGGAAACGAACGGTGTGGTTCATCTTTTTAGAGTAGAAAATAACGATCACAAACTCGGTTATTCTGGCAATCAATGTGGCAAGTGCCGCTCCCTTAATTCCCATTGCTGGAAATCCCAGCAGGCCAAATATGAAAACGGCATTCAGCGCAACATTGACCATCAGAGAAATCATATACACAATCGTGGAAATGATTACCCGTTCGATACTTCTCATAATGTTCAGATATACCAGTGTGGTAGCCGCAAACAGATAAGAGAATACGGTGATTCTTAAATATTCCACACCTCCCTGGATTACGTCCTGTTCAGAGGTAAAAATGTGCATGATCTGATAAGGAAATAACAATACCACTATCATAAATCCCGCTGCTACACAAAGTGCAATCCGCATGGAAATACCGAGAATCTTTTCAATGGACCGGATATCCTTCTTACCCCAGTACTGAGCGGTTAAAACTGCAGCTCCGGATGTCAGACCAAAGAATACCAAAGTCATAATAAAGTACACCTGCCCCGCCAGTGAAGATGCTGACAGCGCTGTCTCTCCCACTTTCCCCAGCATAATTACATCGGCAGAGGTTACTCCGACATTAATCAGATTCTGCAGCGCCATGGGTAATACCAGTGTGGCAACTAATTCGTAGAACTGTTTTTTTTCTTCTTTACTGTTAATTTGATACATAGCCCCTCCCTCGGATTAGTATATTATTGAGTAACTACTCTAAAGCATGGTTGAATGTATTTAAAACACACTCTAGGCTATTATATCAATGTTCTGACAAATTACAAGCTTTTTTTAAAGCGTACCGCCGCTTAATACCTCTTTTAACATACCGTTCACAGTGCCCGGATCTGCCTTTCCTTTCATGGCTTTCATCGTCTGTCCAACCAGAAATCCAATGGCTTTTTCTTTTCCGTTTTTATAATCCGCCACTGACTGGGGATTAGCGGCTATTATCTCTGTTATCACACCCTTTAATGCCTCTTCATCATTAACCGTCTTAAGTCCATGTTCTTCCACATAAAGTATCGGATCAGCGTCTTCTTCAAATATATGCTCAAATACTTCTTTCGCAACACTGCTGTTAATGATTCCGGCATCTGTAAGTTCTACCAGCTTAGCCAGGTTTTCAGGTGAAAAAGTGATATCTTCCGGTTCCCGGTTCTTTTCTTTCAGAAGCCTGAGCGTCTCAACCATGAGCCAGTTTGATACTTTCTTTGGTTTCTTGCAGATTGCGGCTGCCGCTTCAAAAATATCAGCCATTTTTTTTGATGATGTTAAGATTCCGGCATCATAATCCGGTATATCGAACTCTTTTTTATAGCGAATCAGCTTTTCTGCACGCAGTTCGGGCTGTGCTTCTTTTATTTTTTGTATCCACTCATCGCTGATTACAATCGGTGGCAGATCCGGGTCAGGGAAATAGCGGTAGTCTTTTGCATCTTCTTTGGAACGCATAGGATAAGAAGTTTCTTTATTGTCATCCCATCTTCTGGTTTCCTGAACAACGCTTTTTCCTTCTTCCAGCAATTCGATCTGTCTGGCACGTTCTCCTTCAATTGCCCTTGCTATAGCTTTAAAGGAATTCAGGTTTTTCATTTCTGTTCGAGTACCCAGTTTTTCTGTTCCGCTCTCTCTAACCGACAGATTGACATCCGCCCTCATGGATCCTTCCTGCAGCTTACAGTCGGATGCGCCAAGATATTGTATAATCAGCCGCAGTTTTTCCAGATAAGCCGTTACTTCCTCGGCTGTTCTCATATCCGGCTCGGAAACAATTTCTATCAGCGGCACCCCGCTTCTGTTATAATCCACAAGGGAACAATCTTCCCATTCATCATGAATCAGTTTTCCCGCATCTTCTTCCATATGGATTTCATGGATGCCTATGGTTTTCTTTCCGCTTTTGGTTTCAATCTCAATTCCACCATTATAGCAGATTGGCAGATACAGTTGGGAAATTTGATAATTCTGTGGATTATCGGGATAAAAATAATTTTTACGGTCAAATTTACAATACTGATTGATCTTACAATTTGCAGCAAGCCCTACTGCCATAGCATACTCCACTACCTGTTTGTTAAGAACCGGCAGACTGCCGGGCATTCCCGCACAGACAGGGCAGGTATGGGTATTGGGTGCACCCCCGAACGCAGTCCGGCAGGAGCAGAAAATTTTCGTTTCCGTAGCCAATTCCACATGGACTTCCAGTCCGATTACTGTTTCATATTGTTTACTCATGGGCACATTTTCCTCCTGTCCGAACTATTTGAGGCGCTTCATAACTTCTGCTCATCTCAAAACTGTAAGCAGCCCGGATGATACTTTTCTCTTCAAAACAATCTCCTATAAACTGAACTCCGATGGGCAGTCCCTGAGCATCCTTGCCGCAGGGTACCGAGATACCCGGAAGTCCCGCCAGGTTTACTGAAACTGTATAAATATCACTGAGATACATTTTCAGCGGATCCCCAAGGCTCTCTCCAAGCCTCGGTGCCACAGATGGTGCCGTCGGTCCAAGGATAATATCATATTTCTGAAACGCCTGATCAAATGCCTGTTTGATCATAGCCTTCGTGCGAAGTGCTTTCAGATAATACGCATCATAATACCCCGAACTTAGTACGAAGGAACCAAGCATGATGCGCCGTTTCACCTCAGTTCCAAATCCCTGTGAACGGCTTTTTTTATACATATCATGCAATCCCTGATATTCCGGTGCACGGCAGCCATATTTTACACCGTCAAACCTGGAGAGGTTGGAGCTCGCCTCTGCTGAAGCAATGACATAATATGCCGGAATAGCATATTCCACCAGCTTTAAATCAAATTCCTCCACAACAGCCCCCTTATCCCGAAGCACGTCTGCCACCTTTAAAACAGCCTCCTTCACCTGGCTATCCAGACCCTCACCCAGATAATCCACAGGTATTCCAATACGCATACCTTTTACATCATCCCTCAATGCGGACGTGAAATCATAGCTTTCCCTGCGGACAGACGTACTGTCTTTTTTATCATAGGAGGCCAAAGTCTCCAGAATGGCTGCGCAGTCAGATACATCCTTTGCCACCGGACCAATTTGATCCAGAGAAGATCCATAAGCGATCAGACCGTATCTGGAAACAGTTCCATAGGTGGGTTTCAGCCCGGTAACTCCACAGTAGGAACTGGGCTGTCGGATAGAGCCCCCGGTATCCGAACCAAGAGCAAAGAAACATTCCTCTGCTGCCACTGCTGCACAAGACCCGCCCGAAGAACCACCGGGAACATGACGGATATTCCAGGGATTTCTGGTAACGCCAAATGCCGATGTCTCTGTGGTGCTCCCCATGGCGAACTCATCCATATTTGTCTTTCCTATAACAATCACTCCTGCTTCTTCCAGGTTGGCAATTGCCTGGGCAGAATATCCCGGCACAAAATCTTTCAGCATCTTAGAACTGCAGGTTGTGGGAAGCCCTCTCGTACAGATATTATCCTTTATGGCTGCCGGCACTCCTGCCAGAGGACTACGCAGCCTTCCTTCTCCGATCTCTTTTTGTACCTGGTCTGCCCTTCTTTTCGCACCTTCTTTATCCACAGATACATAGGCATGCACCTTCTCTTCTATTTCATCTATCTGTGCAAGTGATGCCTGAACAGCTTCTCGAACAGATATTTCCTTTTGCTTTATCTTTTTTCCCAGTTCCAGGGCTGTCAGACTTTTTATATTCACCATTTGAATCTCCTCTCACTTTAACGGAATTGTCTTTATCATGACTTACTCCACTGTCTTTGGTACTTTAAACATGCTGTCCTTCTGCTTCGGAGCATTTGCCAATATCTGCTCTCTTTCATCTCCATTTTCCACCTGATCCTCACGGAAAACATTGTGAATGGAAAATACATGAGACATTGGCTCTATATGATCTGTGTCCAGCTCATTTAATTTATCAATATAATCCAGCATGCTGTTCATATCTTTTTTTGCCTGCTCTTTTTCCTCCAAAGATAATTCCAGTTTTGCCAGAATCCCTACATATTCGATAGTTTCATCATTGATCTTATTTGCCATATTGCTACCTTCTTTCTCTTTTAAACGTTTACTATAACTATGAAACAAGTTTTAGAACTTTAAACAGGCTCTGGAGCGCGTCTGTCACAAAGCAATTTTAGGACACGCTCTAAGGCTCAAGCCTGGATAAATCCCTGGGGAAAAGAGTTGTTTCTCTTACATTGTCTTCGCCCAGAAGCTTCATAGTAAGCCTCTCAAGCCCGATTCCCAATCCTCCATGCGGCGGCATGCCATGTTTGAAGGTATCCAGATATTGTTCTAAGCCTTCCTCAGTCATCCCTTTTGCCGCGATTTTATCCAACAGCATCTGATAATCATGGATACGCTGGCCTCCTGTTGTAATTTCCATTCCCTTAAACAACAAGTCAAAACTTAACGTGAATCTGGTATCTTCCGGATCATCCATTGCATAAAAGGGACGTTTTTTGGAGGGGTAATGAGTTACAAATACAAAGTCAGCGTCAAACTCCTCTTTAAAATATTTTCCGATCAAAATCTCCTCTTCCGGTTCCAGATCAAACGGATTTCGGATCTTCCGCTGATATTTTTCGGAAACCAGCTTCTTTGCTTCGTCAAACCGGACTGCCGGTATCTGTTCCACATTTGGAAGTGTTATACAAAGAATTTGAAGTTCCCTGGCATACTCTTTTTCTAAAAGTCTCATGGTATACTGTAAAAATCCCGTTTCCATCCCCATAATATCCTGAAATCCATCAATATATCCCATCTCGAAATCCAGGCTGGTATATTCATTCAGATGGCGTTTGGTGTTATGCTTTTCGGCACGGAACACAGGCGCTGTTTCAAAAACACGGTCAAATACTCCCACCATCATCTGCTTATACAGCTGGGGGCTTTGTGCCAGAACAGCCGGTCTGTGAAAATAATCCAGTTTGAAAATATTGGAACCTCCCTCAGCCCCTTTCGCCCCGATTTTTGGCGTTCTGATTTCGGTAAAACCTTCTTCATAAAGGAAATCCCGAAAGCCCCTCACAATCCCTTCCTGAATTTTAAACTTTGATCTTTCTCTGATATTTCGAAGTGAAATGGACCGCATATTCAGCTTCGCTTCAAGGGAAGCATTCATTTTCCATTTGGAAACAGGGAGGGGAAGTGCTTCTGCCGGCTCACTTAAAATCCGGTAACTGCTGATTCTGATCTCGAATCCCCATGGTGCCCGTTCTTCTGATCTGATAATCCCTGTAACTTCCATTGTTGCTGCTTCTCTCAACTCCTTAAAATTCCCTGCACTTAAACCTTTTTCAAATACGCATTGCAGCAGGCCTTCTCTTTTTCTCAATATCACGAAAGCAACCTCTCCCATATCACGTATGGTATGCACCGCACCATTTACCACAACTTTCCTGCCTGCACACGCTTCCTCTGACAGGCTGCTAATCTCCAGTACTTCTTTTTTCATGACTCCAGTTAAAAATTCCATAGAATACCCCTTTCTTTTACATATAGTGCCGAACAGCAAATTATTGAAAAAACTGCCGCAAGGGGTCAGGGAACGCAGACTTAGCCTGTAATTCCCTCTCGCACCTTTGCGACAGCTTTTTTTCAATTGTTATTCGACGTCAGTTGTAGTTCGAAAGCCTTCCCGGAACAGTTCTCTTTGCAGCCACGCAAAAAGTCCCGGAATACTTTCGTATTCCGGGACGGGATTATCATATTCCCGCGGTACCACCCGCGTTACAGATAAAGCTGTAGCAATACCTGTCTCTCTTATACACTTAACGCGTGCCACGTACTGACCTACTGCAATAAGTGAAATAACACTTAGCCATCAACCAGTCTGCTCCAGAGTGTTCCCTATTTGTTCCTTCCCTCCAACAGCGCTCTCAGTCGGTGACGCCGTATTCCTGTCAAGTTTCGGTAACAAGAGTCTCTTTCAATGCATTTGCTTTATTAATGACAGATTCTAACACAGAATATTTAAGAATGCAAGGGGTTTTTGAAAATTTTTTATTTTGCAGCAACACATAAAAAAGTACTTTTCCAGACAGCATCCAAAATCTATTTACAAACCCCACCGTTTTATGGTAACATAAAGCCATTGTTTTAGAGTGTGTTAACACGCTCTGGTCTTTCAAACAGTTCATCCTTCTTTCGGCCTGCGGAATACCGGTACTGTATTGTATCATGAACAACCTATCAGATACGGTACCCCTCCGTTTTCGGGAGAAACACAATATTATCTTTAAAGGAGATGTCATAATGGAACAATTAATGATACCAGAAGGCTACAAATCCCAGTTGAACCTGCACGATACACAAATCGGGATCAAGACAGTCAAAGATTTCTTTCAGCAATCCCTTGCACAGCGCCTGAATCTGCTGCGTGTGTCTGCACCTCTGTTTGTTACTCCGGATTCCGGGCTGAATGACAATTTAAACGGTGTAGAGCGCCCCGTCAGCTTTGGAATCAAAGAACAGGGAGATGCCCCTGCCGAGATCGTACATTCTCTTGCAAAATGGAAACGCTATGCATTGAAGAAATATGGATTTTCCCACGGAGAAGGCCTGTATACGGATATGAGTGCAATACGCCGTGATGAAGATACGGATAATATCCACTCAATCTATGTTGACCAGTGGGATTGGGAGAAAATTATAACAAAAGAAGAACGATGCGAAGAGACTCTGAAAGAAGTGGTGCGTACTGTTTACAAGTCTCTTAAAAAAACAGAGAAATACATGGCAATTCAGTATGATTACATTGAAGAAATTCTTCCCAAAGAGATTTTCTTTGTCACTTCCCAGGAATTAGAGGATATGTATCCGGACTGTACGCCAAAGGAACGGGAATACAATATTGCAAAATTAAAAGGTGCTGTATTCATTATGCAGATCGGCGGTATTCTCGCTTCCGGTGAAAAGCATGACGGCCGTGCACCGGATTATGATGACTGGTCTTTAAATGGTGATATTATCGTTTATTATCCGGTACTTGATATTGCCCTGGAATTATCTTCCATGGGTATCCGCGTAGACGAAGATGCCTTGCAAAAACAGCTGGAAATTGCCGGATGTCCGGAGCGTGCAAAAATGCCTTTCCAAAAGGCAATTATGAATCAGGAACTTCCTTACACCATCGGTGGTGGTATCGGACAGTCCAGAATCTGTATGTTCTATCTCAGAAAGGCTCATATCGGAGAAGTGCAGGCCTCCCTCTGGCCGGACAGTGTCATGCAAAAAGCGAAAGACAACGATATCGAACTGCTGTAAAATACTCACTTAAAAAGAACGTCAGCATTTTAATCTAATTTGCTGACGTTCTTTTTTTGATTTATAACAATTATTTTCTCTTTAAAACTTCAACCAGGTATTCCCATACTCTGCTGGTAGAAGAAATACTGAGTTTCTCATCCGTGGTATGGACATGTACCATATCCGGTCCAATAGATACGCAATCCAGACCTTCGATCTTGCCGGATAACAATCCGCATTCCAGACCTGCGTGTATTGCCTGAGGAATCATATCTTTGCCATACATATCCTTATAAACTGATAGCATTTTATCTCTTAACGGAGATTCTAATTTATATTCCCATGCCGGATAATCACCCTCCTGAGAGTATGAGCCTCCTGCCATTGCACACAGGCCTGTTATTCTGTCAATCAGAAAATCTTTGGAGGTCTGTACGGAACTTCTTACTGCTCCTGCCGTTTTAAATTCATTCTCTTCCAGTTGCATCACGCCCAGGTTTACTGAGGTTTCTACCAACCCCTGAATAGATGCACTCATAGCCTGCACACCATTTGGAAAAGCAATCAGATACGTGGTAACCCGGTCAAAAGATTCTTTTGTCAGACAGCTGTTAACTGTTGAATCTTTCTTTTCCATTTTTACTTTTGCATCCGGATCTTTCACAGCCAGCTCATGCTGCATCGCTCCCTCAAACTTTTGAACTGCAGCTTCGAAAACTGCTGCATCTGATTCACTGACCAGCACTGCCGCCCTGGCTGCCTTTGGTATTGCATTATCCTTTTCTCCACCTTCCAGAGAAATCAGTGAAACAGAAACCACTTTCGCTGCCTGATATAAAAGTCTTCCCAACAGACAATTTGCATTTCCTCTTTCTTTATGAATTTCAATTCCGGAATGCCCTCCAAGAAGTCCGGTCATTGAAATTTCATAGAGGATTCCTTCCCGTTTCTCTCTGCTAACCGGTATCTTACATCTTAAGCTGCAGCCGCCTGCACAACTAGTAAGCAGGAAACCTTCCTCCTCAGAATCTATATTGATCAGCTGTTTTCCTTTTAGCATAGATAAATCAATACCCTTTGCACCATCCAGTCCAACTTCTTCATCCACAGTAAGAATGGCTTCTAATCTTGGATACGAAAGGTTGTCTGAATCCATCAACGCCAGCGCATATGCAACTGCAATCCCGTCATCACCTCCAAGAGAAGTATTGTCGGCATAAATATAATCTCCTTCTATCCCCAAAGATAAACCGTCTTTTTCCAAATCAATACCGCTATCCGGTGTTTTAACGGCAACCATATCCATATGTCCCTGAATAATCACAGGTTTTTCCTGCTCATATCCCTTGGAAGCCTCCTTAATAATAATTACATTCTTAAGCTCATCCTGATAGTATTCCAGGTTTCTGTCCTTTGCAAATTTCACAAGATAATCGCTGATTTGCCCCACATTACCCGATCCATGTGGTATGCTGCAAATCTCCTCAAAAAATTTAAAAACTGAATTTGGTTCCAAATTACTTAATACGCCCATTGTTTTGCTCCTTTTCTCACTATATATTTTAAATTATATACCAGTAAATTAAAATGAATCATTGGCTTTGTTAGAAAAATCAAATAGGTAATGCCAATAATATGATTATAACTTTTTACTATGATATTTTCAAGAATAAATATCTTCTACGGTTACATAAACCATCCTTAGCCCTGACACTTGCCATAATAATTAATTTGTATAAAAAATTCATTGACATTCTGGTCAAAGTACTTTATTATAATGTCATACAAAGTAACTGTGTCCATAGGATGCACAAACCCCCACGGAGGGCATTTCCGTGGGGGTTTTTTGTTTAGCTGTCTTTTTTGTCTTTTCTCAGCCACCTGCACAGGTAGTAAGCAGCCACACTTGCAACAGTTGATATCACAAAAGTAACTATGTAGTCCATAGCAATGCACCTCCTTCCGCTGGAAAGAGTCGACAGCACTTACATTATAAACCACATTTTCAATTACGTCTATATATTATATCTGTTATTTTTATTATTTTACAAACTACAAACTATCAAAATGTGACTATATTCAAATACGTACAAATACCATAGATTCTCAAATACGGAAGTAAACACGTTCTTCTTCTAAGATTTCCTTATAATTGCCTTATAAAAGTCAACTCCTTTTGGAAGTACACTCATACTTATGTTCTCATTCAGACCATGAATACTTTCATATTGCTGCTTAGTAATTGAAAGCGGTGCAAACCGGATGCAATCGGAACAGATATCTTTGTAATATTTTGCATCAGTACCGCCTGTCATAATATACGGGCTGACGCCGATGCCGGGGAACAGTTCGTGTATCGTCTGCTCTACTTTTGCAAACTGCTCTCCTTTATAGTTAACTACCGGACAGGGGTAATCCTTGTAAATTACACTTGTTTCCAAATCATACGCTTTAGCCTTTTCTGTAATCAGTGCAATGCTTTCATCAGTTGGCTGATGGGGAATAAAACGCAGATTAGCTGTCACATATGCTTCCTGGGGAAGAACATTTAAACCTTCCGAACCTTTTCCTGTGGTAAAAGCTATCGTTGTCTGGAGCATTGCTGCTCCGGCAGGGCTGATCACCGGCATTAACTTTTTCAGAACCGGTTTGAACAGCCAGAGATTTGCAAATATTACCTTCATACCAAAATTCATATTCGGAGTCAGCCTGCGAAACATCTCAAGTACCGTCTGGCTGAATTCCACACGGAATGGCTGATGTTTTTCTACGTCATGTATAAACGCCGCCAGCCTTGCCCACGGTGTATTTCTACCAGGTGCACTGGCGTGGCCTCCGCTTCCTTTCGCCGTAAACTTCACATCCCCATATCCCTTTTCCAAAACACCTACCATAGCATAAGTGCCTTTCACTCCGGGTATAGGCTCAGACATAATCATACCGCCTTCATCGATCAGAAGTCCCAGTTTTACCCCTTGTTCTTTTAGATACTGTACGGTTAACGGAGCACCTTCTCCGCTGAATTCCTCTGTACAACTGCTGGCAAGATATACATCACATTCCGGCCTATACCCTTCTTTTAACAATTCTTCTGCCGCAGTTAACAGGCAGAACAGGCTGCCTTTAGTATCTACTGTTCCTCTTCCCCAGATGTTCTCTCCTACAATTTCCCCGCTAAAAGGAGGATGTTCCCATGTGCCGTTTGCCTCCACTACATCCTGATGGCTCATAAGCAAAATAGGGTCTCCCTTGCCTTTGCCACTCCACTTAAATAACAGGCTGCCGTTAAAAACATGTTTTTCACAGTTTTTATGTATATTGGGGAACAGCTCTTCCAATACTTTATGAAAATCATAAAATTTCGTTTTGTCTGCATCATATCTGCTTGATACCGTTTCGCACTGGATCATCCTGGATAACTGTTCTGCGTATTGTCCGGAACGTTTGGGATCTCCTTTTTCAATCTTTGCATTCAAAGCTTCTGTAGGCTGCATCATACATGCTCTGATTAATACAATGGCTGCCAGCAAAACGAGAAGCAGCACAATTGCTAATACAATCCATTTTAACATTTCTGTATCCTTCTTTCTATTTTCTTACCCCATCATTTTCAAACACACTCTAATACCACCGCGAACATCATAAATTAAGACACCTATTGCGAACATCGCCGGGCGGCGCTGGTTACAACATGTTTTTACGATAGAGCAAATACCCGATCCCAAGTGCCATACCGCCTGCAGGAATTAACAGCAGGCTCGTCTGGGGAATCGCAGCCGGAACGATAACACATAACAGTGTCATTGTCAGCAGAGGGATAAATGCAATCTTCAGACTCTTAATAAAATATTTTAAACCAAGTGCACCAAATAGCGCAGGAACCACCGTATCAAACGCTGGGGTCAGCACAGGATTCTGTAAGACCGGTGTTAAAGGAACCAGTAAAAGTACTCCCACAAAAATAACCAGCATCGTCACCAGTGCACTTACGGAGACACTAATAGTAGAAATAATTTCATTTTCCACGGTGCCTACTTCTGTTTTTGCGATATCTCTGCTGTTCATGGCGCAGGGAATCTTCAAATTTGTTACATTTCCTGTCAGGAATGTCAGATAGCTGCCCCCGGTGCCAAGCATCGGTGCATATACCAGAAATTCCACGATTGCTACCGGAATATAAATAATCCCGACCTTGATAATACCCTTTAGAAACCCGGACATATCCGGCATGACTCCATACAGCAGCCCCATTACAAGAGGTGCGCCGATCAACAAGATAATTGCCACTCCCAGAGTAATTCTTCCAAGCATATGCAATTGTTGATTAAACTTTTGCAGATACGCTTCTTTTGCATTCTGATCCATAACTCTGCCTCCTTAAGCTAATTTAATTAATACAGCGGCAATCATACCCACCAGCATGCTGGTTGCCACACTGAAATTATCCAGCCATGCCATTTGCTTCTTCTGTGTAAAATACTCAAATATTGCCATCACCACAGCTGATATTCCAGCCACAACCAGCGGCAGATAATTCCCCGAAGAAGTAAACGTTCCCACGTAAGATCCTATGTATGCACTGCAGAGTCCAATAAACATTGCAATTGTGGCATATGCTCCAAATCCCGGTTTGCCCGATTTTTTCTTCGTCGTTGTCTTTTGCACCTTGCCCAGATATTTCTTCAATCCAAATATACAGCAGAATACACCGCCCAGAATCCCCACCGTCATAACCAGCGCTATGGTACTAAAAGCCTGCACGGTCATCTCACTAACCTTCAGACCGGTCAGTCCGATACTGGTGGCTGAAATCTCAGCAACATTTAATTCATACTGTAAAGCGCCTATTACAGACAGCCGAAGCCAGGAAAACGGAACTCCAAGTGTCCCACTCAGTGCGATTACACCTAACAAAATACTGATACTTGGCAGTACCGTAAACGTAGCACTGGATGTAATCGCTCTTTTCAGCACTTTTTTGTCCATTCCAATGGCAATTCCTGCACGATAACTTTTCACCAGAAACACCACGCACATCACTACGATAAACAATAGTACCCCGCCTACGATCAAATAGAACGGTAATGCATTAACTTGTGACAAATACTCTCCCATGAATAAATCTCCTTTCCATTTATAGGTTTATACAGAAAACTTATTATTATTTTACTTCATTTTCTGTAGAAAAGGAAGCAATAAAACAGCTTTGATTAAAATCACCTTAAATAATAAGCTTTTTCTAAAATGGAATATATTCATTTGCTTATAATTACGACATTTTTACGACACTTGAATTTTCTCGATTGCAATTTTTTTCATATCCTCTGATGGGTGTGTATAAATATCCATTGTCATAGATATGCTTGCAGACAGACGTAAATACGTTATGCAATAGCTTATATATGTAATAATTTTCCATATAGTTCCACTTAAAGGGACACTTCATATGTTTGTTGTAGTATATAATAAACTCTTTAATTTTTGTTTCCAAATCTTCTATAGAAACAAAACTGGAACGTTTATTCAGCAGTCCTCTCCATAAGATACCGAACCAGCATTCTATCTGGTTCATCCAGGAACAGTGTTTGGGCGTGTATACAATATATACCTGATGCCTCTGGTCAGTCAGGTATTTTTCACGGCTCCCCATTGTGCACAGAATTCCACGGCGCTCCTTAACTCCCAGTTCTTCCACACTTATGCCTTCCATCTGACCAACCAGGCGGACTAACGCTTCTGATTTGTGCGTGTTTAAATTATCCATAATAAAACAGTAACGGGCTTTAGGCGATTCGTTAACCACATCATGGATATGCTCTGCAAAATCATTTTCCTTATGGGTTTGACGGATCATCGGGGTAATGACTTCCCCTGTTGCTGCATTCCGGCTTGCAATCAGACATGTGGTTCCATGACGGATATACTCCGGATCAATATGTTCCGGATGACCGGGGATCATCGTTCTTTTTGGATGTTTGTGTTCCAACGCCTGGATGCCGGTTTTTTCATCTGTGTTGATAACATGAATTCCATCCTTCTCCATAGCAGCGGATGATAAATAGATATCATTGACTTCCATAACCTGTTCCTGGAATCTGTCAAAGTCCTGAATATTGGGATTCAGCCAGTTTTTAAACCGGTTTGGCTGAAGATGTCCAGATTTTTAAAAACCGGTTAATCTGCCTTGCGGATATTACATCAATAATCCCCAGATCAATACAAGTCTGCCGGAGGAGGGGAGCTGTCCAGTGACTAAAAGGTAACCGGTACTTTTCCGGCTTCTCGCAGGAAAGGACACCCCCAAACACGGAGCTGGTTAAACATGGCAGAAACCGAACTCAGTTCCATGGCAATCCAGTGTCTTGGAAAGCAGCGTATTGATGCAGTTGAGCATCTCAATGAAGTGCTGAGAGCATGGGAAGTATCACGTAACCAAAAACAAAAAGGCATCATATGGTATTTTAAAACAGAAGATGCCCGAGTAAAACTGTATCGTTTATATCCAAATCCTATATTTAATGATTGACTTTCGTTTTTCCATATGAGGCTTTTGCCTCATATGGAAAAGCTTTGGTACAGTTTTAGACTTTACAGGGCAGTAGTGTAATTTTGCATAGTTGCTCCTTCCTTTACATTACAGTGAATAGTTACACCATAATAATAAGGTAAGGAGCACACCGCTGGGACGGAAAACTTACACCGTTATAGCGGAATAAATACACCGCCAATTTTGGAACGAGCACACCGTTCGACCGGAATTTGCACTTGGTTACCCCAAATGGGGAAACCATTGAAAAATCAATATACTGACGATTCATTATTTGTGCTTTCAGTGCTGATATTGAATTTACTGTTTTCATAATTTTCTCCTTAAATTAAATAAGCCCATAACTGCGGTTAAGCGGTTACAGGCTTGATTGTTGTGGTATTGTTTAATTTTAGATGATTTGGTTGTTAATTTCGAACTGTAAATTTTACTTTCTTCAAGGTAGAAGACTCATCATCATAAAACGTGTCTACGATATATGACCTTAACGCCAATCTTTTACCTGCCCATTGCATAAGATTCAGATTCTTAAAGGTAAATTGACCCTTACGGTTTGATTTAACCTCTGCAATCTTTTTGCCTCGGAGGTCTTCCAGCACAATATATGAATTCTTATTTGCAATGCCTGTTATTTGCCTTGTATTTTTATTGATCTTGGCAAAGGATTTTGGCTCAATAAGGCGGATCGTCTCTACCACATTTTGAAACTCTACGGTAGTCTGATACCATAAGGTATCCTTTGGCCACGCTTTTGGCAGCTTCTTGTCAAATTCTTTTGCACTGATATTATTATATTTAAACTCAGCTGCAAATATATCGGGGTATCTGTTTAGATCCGGCAATTTTTTAATTTTGTTCATAGACGCGTGAAGGTCTTCCAATTCCACTAATTTATCAATATCTTTAAGGCTTGATAATTTATTTCCAGAAACCCATAACATTTTTAATTTCACCAGATCCCTGATTTCTTTTAAATTCACAAGCTGGTTGCCACCTGCATATAAAGTAGTCAGTTGTTTTAAATTTTCAATCCCAGACAGGGATGTCAACTTATTTCCGGATACATGCAGCGTTTTTAAGTTTACCAAATTCTTTATTGGTTTTATACTCTTAAGCTGGTTATAGCCTGCATATAAACTATTTAAATTATTTAAGTTTTCAATCCCGGTTAGGGTTTTTAAGTCATTAAAAGAAAGATCCAATTCCCTTAAATTTTTAAGCCTGTCAATCCCCTTTAAACTCTTTATTTTACTTTTTT
>OATB01000248.1_pt1 | contig 49281 bp, 44 predicted proteins | sample 1494941 | NCBI WGS metagenome assembly OATB01 (sample SAMEA2579931, study PRJEB22360) | human gut metagenome | reverse complement strand
TGCGAAATGCATCAGGATTTCGGAGCGAATGCCCGCGTGCCGCCAAAAAGCGCTCCGCAAAGGTTAGAAAATACCAGTTCTGCGGCAAGCTGACAGAGTCCATATCAGTTTCCCACCCCCATTTTTCCGCACACTACCCATATTACACAAAGCGTCCCTTCCTCAACTAAACCCAAATATAATTCATTTAATAGAACATTACAAAACGTTCGCCTTAGTACTTGAGAGTGCATAAAATCAAAACGAACTGCAGCCATTTTAGATCCGGCTGCAGTTCGTTTTATTTATAATAACTGTTTTCTTAATTCCTCTGAACTCTGGGCAGATAAATATGCCGGAGCAATATCAAATACTGTCTTACATCCGCTCTGTCCTTCCTGGCTTAAACGATAGGCAGCTCTTGCATATGCCACAAGTACTGATGACGTAAATTCAGGGTTTGAGTCAAGCTTCAGGCTGTATTCAATAACATGTGTATTTTCTTCATTCCAGCCTGTCTTGCCACTGCGGATCACGAATCCTCCATGAGGGATTCCACTGTGATTTTTCTTTAACTCCTCTTCCGATATAAAATGCACGGTTGTATCATAATCTGAGAAATAGTTCGGCATAGTTTTAATTTCATTTTCAATACGTGCCAGATCTGCTCCCTCTTCTGCAACTACATAACATTCTCTGGTGTGTTTTTGTCTCGTTGTAAGCTCCGGAGTATCTCCATTTCTCACTGCATCCAAAGCGCTGTCAACCGGAATCGTGTACTGTTTTGCGTCTTTTACGCCGTCTATTCTGCGAACTGCATCCGAATGTCCCTGGCTTACGCCTTTTCCCCAAAATGTATAATCCGTTCCGTTTGGTAAAAGTGCATTTGCATACATTCTATTTAAAGAAAACATTCCCGGATCCCAGCCAACTGAAATGATACCGATTTTGCCATTACTTTTTGCAGCCTCATCTACCTTAGCAAAATGTTCCGGAATCTTTGCATGGGTATCAAAGCTGTCCACTACATGAAACATCTGGGCACATTTTGGTGTCTGTACAGGCAGGTCTGTAGCGCTTCCCCCGCATAAAATCATAACATCAACAGCATCCTTCATTTTCTCCACATCTTCGGTGGAATAAACGGAAGCACCTTCTGTCAGGATTTGAACGGTCTTAGGATCACGTCTTGTAAACACACCGGCAAGTTCCATATCCGGATTCTGCTTTAACGCACATTCTACTCCACGTCCCAGGTTTCCATAGCCCCATATACCAATTCTAATGCTCATATTTTTTTCTCCAATCTTTCGTATCGTCTGGTAAATAATTTACTTTAAAATTTTAACACTGATAAATATATTTTGACAAGCTTTTTTGCAAATTTAGTAAGAACTACCTGCTTAAGATAGGATCCTCTCTGTATTTTTCCTTCATTTTAACTAAAAATTCACGGTCATATGCCAATCTGGCAATATCTCCCGCCCGCCCATCGGAAGCCATTGCACTGATTAATTGAATAAATGACTGCTGCTCTAATTCCCTTCCCTTTTCTTCCCAAAAAATTCTCTCTGACCTAAGATGCTTTTCTTCATCGTATTCTTCTAAAATCACTCTCGTAACCTCCCCTCGGTTCTTTGATAAAATATCTCTCAGTATATTCTCATCTATGCATTGATTTACGGCTTTCTCTATGGACTCTTCTAATGGCATTTTAAATAAATATTCCCGGATAAGCGATATGAAGCGGGCATATTCCTGCAATCTTCTGCATTGTTCCATCAAAATGCGGTTATGTCCTAAATTAATATTGAATATTACCACTTTGCACTCAATGGCGGCGTCATTCTTCTTATCCGATTGAAAGAAGGCATCTGACAAAAACAGCTCCTTTCGGTCCGGCTCATCTTCTTCACCATTATAAAAAACCAGGTATTGCGGCATCGGCAGGCTGATCAGCTTACTCCCATATATGTCCGCATCGCTCATTTCGATATAGCCCTGATATAAATTAGAAATATAAAATAATCCTCTTAAAGGCATGTTCGGATTTATAGAACTCTGATGTTCATAGAGGTTTAACGTTCCTCCAATTAAAAAGGAAAGATCATTTTTCATCCCCATATAAACCACATTTTCCATGGTGTTGATAATCAGGTCTTCCTCATTATCATAATTCGTGCCATTGATACTATTATACAACTCTAACAGATCCTTTTTATTTTGAAAGATCAGCCGGAACAGACTGTCTTTATGTTTTCTGTTTACATGATACTTTCCAGGCACTCCTTTTATCTCTTCGCCTTCCGGTAATATCTTCTCCTGCATTCACGTACCTCTCGATTTCATTAATAAACTTATAGCAGGAAAACGAAATATACACTCTTGGGTTTCATTACATTCATTTATCTATTGAATCAGGGATTTTTGTACAGAACCGTACAATCTAAGAATCGGCCTATATTAGAGCGTGTGTTCAAATTGTTCAAATACACTCTGGGCCTATAATATCTGCTTATAGAAAAGCATGGACAATAGGATAATCACATAATTGCATACTGAAATTTAAGAAATGTAATGGCTCCTGCCATTGTTGTCTTCAGTATAACCTGTATAAACAGAAAAATCAATCCCTAAAATTAATAAGTTATATCAAAAATATTTCAGAGGCAATTCATATGCTTATATTACTATTGCCTCTGGGTTTTCTATTTTTTATTCAGTACTCTAAAGATACCACTGGAAGTCTGTCAGGATTCCCCTTTCTTGTTCCTCTTTCTATAGTTTTCTATAGTTCATGGTAGAATAAGATAATATCTTCATATTCTCCACATTTACGCTGAAATCCACCGGGAATGGTTCCAAGCTGCACAAATCCCAGTTTTTCATAGATATGTATCGCAGACAGATTTGTTTTAACCACGGCATTAAACTGCAGGAGCCGAAATCCCAGTTCCTTTCCCTTTTCCAGCGAATGTTTCACCAGCTTTTCACCAGCTTTCATTCCCCTTACGGATTTACTGACTGCATAACTGGCATTGGATATATGTGCGCAGCGCCCCACATTATTGGGATGCAGGATATACAGTCCAATGATTTCCCCTTCCCTTTCCGCAACGGCGGTAAAACTCTGGGAAGCAAAGAACTCTCTGGCATCTGTTTCGCTTAACCCTTCCCTCTGGGGAAATGCCTCCCCATCCTCTACTACCTCATTCCAGATCCGGCGCATCTCTTCCAGATCTTTTTCCTCATATCCTCTGATCTTTAATTCCATTTTCTTTTCCTCTTTCTGACAAGAACCTATAAGAAAACTTCCGGCATCAGTCTCACTCTATCCTATAAGTTGTGAGTAGTTATGAATGGGATACAATAAATTTAAAAACAGGTTCTGCTGCATGTTACTTTTAACAATTTTTGACTATTATATTCTTAATTTTCTTAATCGTCAACTTGTTTTTACTCCATATACCGGTCTAACACCAGTGCAGCCTCATTTAACATGGCGATCAGCAGCCCATATTCAAAAGGTGCTATCTCTCTCCTTTCTTCCAGCACAATCCCCACTACCGCGAATACTTTTTCATTATTCTGCACCGGCAGATATAAAGCCTTTGCTCCCGGCAGGGTGCTGGTGCAGGTCCCCGCTCTGTGATGGTTCTGAAATACCCACTGGGCTGCTGCCCGCTCTGATTTTATTACATATTCTTTCATATCCTCTTTAGACATTCCTTTTCGAGGAAATAGCCTGGGTCCGGTTATTTTTTCTCCCTGTTTTAAGTAAATCAGAACGGACAGATTCGTTAATTTCAGTACCTGGCTGGATATTTCTTTCATAACATCTTCTATATTCTGTGCCCTGCTCAGGCGCCGGCTGTTGTCCAGCAGCAGTTCCGTCCGGTAAATCATTTTACTGCTTTCTTTCCCCTGCCTTCTGATCTTAGCCGTCATTGAGGACGACAGCAGTGCCACTGCGAACATAACGGCAAATGTGACAGGATAACTTTTCCCATGTGCCTCCAGACTTAAAAATGGGATTGTAAAAAAGAAATTATACAGCAGTACGCTGAATATGGATGCTGCAATGGAACAGATTCTCCCGTTGGTATGCATTGCACATACGAGAACCCCCAGTATATATATCATAATAATATTGGAATCCGGCAGTTCCAGATTCCGAAACACCAATCCTATTGCCGTACTTCCCGCCAATATTCCTGCAGTGATCAGAAAATCTCCCCAGTCGAGCTCCTCTCTGCGGTAAGATATTCGTCTGTGCTTATCCCCCGGCTGAAGGTCCGGTATGACATAGATATCCATCTCCTGGGTATATTGTGCCAGCTGCTCCACCAGTGACCGTTTGTACTGTCCAAAATAGACTTTATGATTGGTCCTTCCGATAACTACTTTTGATACATTGCTTACCTTGGCGTATTCCGCAATCTGAAATGCCACATTTTCACCATAGACTGTAGCAATCTTGGCTCCCAGATCCCTTGCCAGCTGCAAGTTTTCTTCCATCATCTTTTTTACTTTCCGGTCACTGCCCTGTAATTGGGGTGTCTCTACATACAATGCAGTAAATTCTCCGTGAAAGGCATACGCAAGCCTGGACGCCGTCCGGATTACTTTGGCATTTGTAGGAGATGCCGAGACACAGGTCAGGATATGTTCTCCCACATAATATCCCTTACGTCCCTTGGACACCTCCGTTTCAGACAGACGGTTCACGCGGTCAGCCATTCTTCTCAGGGTTATTTCCCTAAGTGCAATTAACTTTTCTTTAGCGAAGAAGTTATGTACCGCCCGCTGAGCCTGATTCTCCTTATATACCTTGCCCTCTTTTAATCTGCGGATCAGGTCATCGGGTTCAATATCGATTACCTCAACCTGATCTGCCTCATCAAATACACTGTCCGGAATCCGCTCTTTCACCTTGATCTTCGTAATCCCCGCCACCAGGTCGTTGAGGCTTTCCAGATGCTGGATATTAACCGTAGTATATACATTGATGCCTGCATTTAGAATTTCTTCTATATCCTGATATCGTTTTCTATGGCGGCAGCCTTCTGTATTTGTATGCGCCAATTCATCCACCAACAGCAGTTCCGGCTTTCTAGCAAGACATGCATCCAGATCCATCTCACGAATTTTAATTCCTTTATAATCCATCATCAGGGGCGCTATCTGCTCCAACCCTTCCATCATCCCCAATACAGAAGGCCGGGCGGGGGGTTAAATATCCCCGCCTGCCACATCCACCCCCTTTTCCTGCATCATATGAGCTGCTTCCAGCATCGTATATGTTTTTCCCACACCTGCTGCAAATCCCAGAAAGATCTTCAGTTTTCCACGTTTGTCTGCTTCCTGCTGCTTCTCCTCTTTACGAACCTGTTCTAACAGTGCCTGCGGGTCAGGTCTGACTTCTTCTTCCATACAAACACCTCCTCTAGAATATATAAACACAAGCATTATTAAGACATGCTTAAAGGATGACCTGACATACCAGCCAGTACTCTTTTTCAAGCCTTACTGGTTGGCATTCCGGTCACCCTTGTATTTCTTTATATCAAACCAATTGCCTTTGCTATTTCAATATTTGTTGTTAATACATTCACCCGATTTTCTCCAAATACACCAAGCACCTTGTTTTCCGTATTGTTATCCACAATTTTCTGTACTTCTTCTACCGACAGCCCGGTTGCTTCTGCTACTGCAGCGACCTGGACTTTTGCCGCCTGGGGACTGATATGAGGATCTAATCCGGAACCGGATGCAGTTAACAGATCCGCAGGAATATCTTCTTTTTTCACACCGGGGTGGGATTTCATGAACTCCTGAAGGTCCGCCTCCACCCTTGCCTGTAAATCAGGATTGGTAGCACCATAGTTAAATGATCCTGATGAAACTCCGCCATATGCAGTATTTCCTTCCTCATCTGCGATCAGGTCTTCCTCTGTGTAGGTATTATAATTTACAGAAGAGATTCTTCCCTGAAAAAATCTGGGATCCGTAAACTGCTGTCCGATCAGCTTCGATCCTACCGCTTTGCCGTCCACTTCAATCAGACTTCCATTTGCCTGTTTATGAAATACAAGCTGGCCTGCACCATTAACCGCAAGTGGATAAGCAACTGCACACAAAAGCAGAAGGGCAACTGTCAAAATAAAAGATTGTTTTAACATTTTTATAAAAGATTTCATTTTTTTACCCATTGCATACTGCAGGCTTGCCTGCAATACTGCCACAATATAACCTGAATGAATTATATCGTGGCTTCCTTTCTATATTATAATTTTCTTTCAACTTATAACCCATGCACTTCACAGGTTTCCCTGTAATACTGACATTCATAATATTGCCTTAATCACTTTATACTTTTATAATCCCAACAGAGAAAGCGCCGGGGAAATTAATAAGTCAATCAGCTTAATTCCCACAAAAGGTACTAACACTCCGCCCAGACCATAGATAGACATGTTCTTTAACAGCATTTTCTCTGATCTCATAGGTTTGTATTTCACACCCCGCATAGCAATCGGAATAAGGCAAGGTATGATAATTGCATTAAAGATCAGAGCTGATAAAATCGCACTGAAAGGTGTTGCCAGTTTCATAACATTCAGCAGTTCCATCTGGGGTATTATAAGGGTAAACATAGCGGGGATAATGGCAAAATATTTAGCAATATCATTTGCAATACTGAATGTGGTCAGGGAACCTCTTGTAATCAAAAGCTGCTTTCCAATCTCAACCACTTCCAGAATCTTAGTGGGATCGGAATCCAGATCCACCATATTGGCTGCTTCTTTTGCTGCTGAAGTACCGCTGTTCATTGCAATTCCCACATTTGCCTGTGCCAGTGCGGGAGCATCGTTGGTACCATCTCCAGTCATTGCAACAATCTTTCCCTGTGCCTGCTCTTTTTTGATTTCTTCTATTTTATCTTCCGGCTTGCATTCTGCAATAAACTCATCCACTCCGGCCTCTTTTGCGATGGTGGCTGCTGTAAGGGGATTGTCACCGGTACACATAACCGTTTTGATTCCAATTTCACGCAAACGTTCAAACCGCTCTACCAATCCTGGTTTTACAGTATCTTTCAGATAAATAACTCCGTAGATCACATTTTTTGCACATACCACGAGTGGTGTTCCGCCAAGTCCTGATACCTTTGACACAATACCTTCCAGATCATCCGGGACATTTCCGCCGGCTTCTCTTACATACTGGATCATTGCATCGTAAGCACCTTTTCTTACCCTTGTTCCATCTGCTAAATTCACGCCGCTCATTTTTGTCTGAGCCGTAAATTCTATAAATTCCATCTGATCTGCCATATTTGCTTTGATCTTACAATCCAGTGTTCTGCCAAGTTCTACAATAGATTTGCCTTCCGGTGTTGCATCGCTGAGCGAACACATCACGCTGTAATCTACCAGATCTTCTTTTTCTATTCCCTTAACCGGGAAAAATTCTGCCGCAAGGCGGTTACCAAATGTAATGGTTCCCGTCTTATCCAATATCATCGTATCTACATCACCGCATGCCTCAACTGCTTTACCGGACATGGCAATCACATTAAATCTGGTTACACGATCCATGCCTGCAATACCAATCGCCGACAGTAAGCCGCCAATGGTTGTTGGGATCAGGCATACCATAAGTGCGATCATGGTTGAAATTGGTATAGCTGCTCCTGAATATTTTGCGAATGGATATAAGCACACAATTACAATCATAAAAATAATGGTAAGTCCCACTAAAAGGGTGTTCAGTGCAATCTCATTTGGTGTCTTCTGTCTGGAAGCACCTTCTACCAATGCAATCATCTTATCCAGGAATGATTCTCCTGGGGAAGAAGTTATCCGTATCTTCAGCCAGTCGCTGACTACCGTTGTTCCTCCCGTTACAGATGAAAAGTCACCGCCGGACTCCCTGGTAACAGGTGCCGATTCTCCGGTTATTGCGGATTCATCCACGGATGCAACCCCTTCGATTACTTCACCGTCATTTGGGATCAGCTCTCCGTTTCTCACCAGGACGATGTCACCTTTTTTTAATTCAGAAGCATTTACTTCTCGTTCACTTCCTCCAGCCAGCAATAATCTAGCTTTGGTATCCTGCTTTGTTTTCTTCAGCGTCTCGGCCTGTGCCTTACCCCGCCCCTCTGCAACTGATTCAGCAAAGTTGGCAAATAAAATGGTAATAAATAAAATCAGTGTAACTATCCCGTTATATGCCCTTAACTCCGCCTGATCTCCAAAAACGGTAGGCCAGATTGTCAGCAGCAGTGTGATGCAGAAACCTACCTCCACTACAAACATAACCGGGTTTTTCATCATATATCTGGGATCCAGTTTTTTAAAGGCTCCTGCAACGGAACTTTTTAAAATATCCCTTGTGATGAACTTTTTTTTGTTTTCCTTTGACATTTTTCTTATCCTCTCATTCTTCTCTAAAACCATAATGTCAGATGTTCCGCAATGGGTCCCAGTGCTAATGCAGGGAAAAACGTCAATGCGGCAAAGATATATACAACAAATACTAATATAATCGTAAAAATCACATTGTCGGTACGCAGCGTACCAATCGTTTCATTTACACGTTTCTTGGCAAACAGAGAACCGGCTATTGCCAGCTGTGCGATAATTGCCAGATAACGTCCAAAGAACATAGCTAACCCCGCGGTCACATTCCAGAATACCGTATTATCTGCAAGTCCTTCAAAACCGGAACCATTGTTCGCGGCGGACGAGGAATATTCATAGAGTACCTGGCTCAGCCCATGGAATCCCGGATTGGTAATTCCTGCAAGCCCTGCCGTAGTGGAAACCGCCAATGCGGAAAATCCCAGAATCAGCAACGGATGTACAATCAGTACCAGCGCTACCAGCTTCATTTCTTTACCTTCGATCTTCTTCCCCAGATATTCCGGTGTCCTTCCGATCATCAGTCCACATAGGAAAACCGCCAGTATTGCGTACATAATCATGTTCATAAGTCCAACGCCCTTACCGCCAAATACACAGTTAAGCATCATATGTAACAGCGGTACCATTCCACCCAGAGGGGTCAGCGTATCGTGCATGTTGTTAACCGTACCGGTTGTAAAGGAAGTAGTTACCGTAGTAAACAGAGCTGACTGCGCTATTCCAAACCGTACTTCTTTTCCTTCCATGCTTCCCATATCCTGGCTCAGTCCTGCCTGCTCCAGAGCCGGGTTGCCTGCCTGTTCAGAGAAGAAGCAAAGGGTGAGTCCGATCATAAAGATCACTGACATTGCGCCAAAGATCACTCTTCCCTGTCTTCCAATCATCGGAAGTCTTTCCTTTTTCTCTTTCTTGCCTTTTCTGTCATGCATCATCTTGCCAAAGGTCACCACACAGGCACCCGGAAGAATCATCATGGAAATCAGTTCTGCAATATCAGAAATAACTGTGGGGTTCTCAAACGGCGTGGAGGAATTGGCTCCAAAGAAACCGCCTCCGTTGGTACCCAGATGCTTGATGGATTCCAGTGCTGCCACCGGTCCCATTGCAATATCCTGCAGCTTTCCTTCGATAGTCTGCACCGTCTGATTTGCCTGAAGCGTCTGGGGTGTTCCCTGGCTGATCAAAAGCAATGCTACTAAAAATGCAAAAGGAATTAAAATTCTGGTGGTAATTCGTACCATGTCTTCGTAAAAATTCCCAAGGTCTTTTCCTTTTCCAGCCAATCCTCTGCAGAATGCCATACATGCTGCATAACCCGAAGCCGCTGATGTAAACATCATAAATATAATAACCAGCATCTGGCTTAAATAAGACAGCCCGGATTCACCGGAATAATGCTGTAAGTTTGTATTCGTCATAAAACTGATGATCGTGTTAAAGCTGAGGCTTGCTTCCATACCGCCGATTCCGTTTGGATTTCCCATCAGGAGTCCCTGCAGCCTTAATATCAAATAACCGACAAATATCATAACTGCATTTGCCATAATGAGATTTAACGCATACTGTTTCCAGTTCATACCCTGCCGTTCAATCCGGCATATTTTAAAAATACAGTTATCCACCCTGTTAAATACAGGATCTGCAAATGTTTTCTGCTTCGTAGCGATGTGATACATATAGTTTCCCATTGGAATAACCAGTATCAAAAAGATCGCCAGAGTCAATAATATCTGTAACATTGTTACCCTCCTAAAATCAACTTTTTGATTTTTCTTATAATTTTTCCGGATTTACTAACGCATAAACCAGATATACCGCTAATGCCGCTATGATGATACCTAGGAATAACATAGCATACCTCCATCTTTTTCTATATATTGTCCTGGATTATTTTTTCCCCGTTTTCACCTGGGACTCACACCAGTCGGTAAACAGCTTCACAAGTACAAAACAGAGCACCAGTACGCCAACCATGATAATGTCCATCATCTTTTTCTCCTCCTTCTTTTCTCTGAGCTGTTAAACTGATAACATCCTAACATGTATGGGTTAAAAGTGGTGTTAAACTATATCCGTGTTCGCATTAAAATGGCATTAAAATTAACGCAAAAAAACAGGCAGCCGTCAAAAAATGGCGATTGCCCGCAATATTATAGCAGCCGGACATCAATCCGGCTGCCTCTCTATTTCTATTATTTCATTAGATTAACTGCCAATTACAGTATTATAAATCGATTTTTTCAATATCCCGGTATGAGAGATAAGCAATTGCGATTCCTGCAAGACAAAACAGGATAGGAAAAACAGGTATGTTGAACAAGTTTGCATTGATTCCACTGTCACCGCCTGTGACATTAATATTGGCATTGATCAGCAAATTAATCACTACCGCCGCCACAATGGTGGAGGATGTGGATTTTTTCTTCATTCCGAAATATAAGGAAATCAGGCTTAGCCCCGCAGTCATAAAGGCTCCGAATAATATACCGGGAATCCGTCCAATCACGGTTGACACCAGGATTTTATCCGGCGTCAGGGGCAGAAAGATATTGATCAGATAAAGGGATATGCCAAATAAAAGATCAGCCAGTACAATTACAATAAAGGTAAAGGAGAACACAATCAAAAGCTTGCTCACAATTATTTTTTTCCTGGATACGGGATAAGTAAATAATGTATTTATGGTCTTTTTTTGAAATTCAGAAATGATAAGCTTTGAAATCAGAACACCCGCAAGGATACCAAAACACACGCGTAGCATTAAAGAGCCTAGCATGAGAAGGTCCGCGGCGCTGCCAATACTGGCTTCCTCCTCCAGTAAGCTGCCCAGCAATGCAATGAGTATGCTGCTCATTAAGATAATCACGCTGGCTAACAGGTTCCCACCCATCTTTTCTTTTTCAAATTCCAGTTTTATCAGCTTAATCATTTTCTTTTCCTCCCATAATTGTGTGCATAAAATAATCTTCCAGCGTATCGTTCTTATAGACCATATTCAGAATGCCCACACCTGCCATTACAAGCTCTCTGCTGATTTCAGACTGTATGTCTGTATCATAAATTCGAAGCCTGTTTTCTGAGATGATTTTAAAATTCAGATGATCAAAAGTGTTATCCAGAACGGTAGCTGCCTTGTGGATATCATTTACCTCGATCTCCAGATATTGTAAACAATCGTGGTGAATCTCTGACATGGATACCTCTTTGGTCAGAATGCCCTGGTCGATTACCCCAATGGTATCCGCAAGCTGTTCAATCTCAGCAATAATATGGCTGGAGATTAAAATAGTGGTTCCGCAGGAAGACTTCAGTTTCATTAAAAGCTGCCTGATCTGTTTAATTCCTATGGGATCCAGGCCGTTAATCGGTTCATCCAGGATTAATAACTTAGGGCTCGTAATCATCGCCCTGGCAATCCCCAGACGCTGCTTCATCCCCAGTGAAAACTCTCCCACCGGTTTATTATCCACGCCTTTTAAATCCACCATGTCCAAAACTTCCCGTATTCTTTTCTCATTATAAAATCCCATATAGCTGCAGTGCAGCTTCAGGTTCTTCCATGCCGTCAGCTTCTCATAAAAAACGGGATATTCAATGATGCTTCCGATATTTCTCAAATATTCATAGGAATCTTTTTGTATGACTTCACCACAGACCCGGATGTTTCCCATGTCCGGTTTCGCCAGATTTAAAATCATTTTCATAACCGTGGTTTTTCCGGCACCATTAGGTCCTAAAAATCCGTAAATTTCTCCCTGTTTTACACGCATGGAAACATTTTTTACTACCTCTGTTCCTCTATACGATTTCGTTACATCTTCTAATACAATTATATCCGACATATTGTTATCTCCCTTTTTCCGGAGCGCGTATAGAATTCTGTAAAATTATCGTTTACGCGCCCCTCTTTGCGGTATATGAACACCCGTTTCAGGTTACATAGCCCGGTTTTGTTCTATCTGAATGTTATTATAACGGAATATAATTTCCATTGATTACAAATTCCTTACATAATCCTTTTAAAAGGATTACTTTTGAAAAAGGGCGTGCTGCTACTAAAATGTGCAGATATATGCAACTATATGCAGATAGGTGAGTCATTTGCCATCACCTGCAATAGGCAGCGTTACCGTAAATACCGTTTTTGCAAATGGACTGCTCTTTACTTTAATACTTCCTCCCATAGCCTCAGCCAGCCGTTTGGTAATCGTAAGGCCAAGTCCGCTGCCCTGATATTTTTTATTCCGGGAGTCCTCCAGGGTAACCAGGCGTTCAAAGATTTTGTCCTGGCTGTCTTCAATAATTCCTTTACCCCTGTCTTCCACCTGAACCATTACGTTATCTTCCCCTCGTGAGATGCCAAGCCTCAGGTATCTGCCATCTGCTCCATACTTTATGGCGTTTTGTATCAGATTGGCTAAGATACGTTTCACCGCCTGCTTATCCGCATCCACCGGGATTTCTTCCTCAGGAATATCGATCTCAACCTGGAATCCCCCCTCCTGAAGCATATCATAATAGTTCAGTATCTCATTTCTGGCAACCTCACACAGATCCAGCGTCTGCACCTCCAGTGCCAGTTCACCGGATTCTATTTTCACAAGATCAAAAAAGACATTAATCATTTCTAAGACATCTGTGGTTTTTCTGTATATCTTCTCAACTTTTTGTTGTATAGATTCCAAGGAAATCCCTTCCTGGTTCCGAATCATTTCAGAGTATCCCAGAATGACCGTCAATGGTGTCTTCAGATCATGGGAAATATTCGCCAGCATTCTACGATTGCTGTCTTCCTGATTTTTCCGTTCCATTTCCAGGGCGTTCTGGTGATCCAGAAGTTCATTTACCTGAACCAACAGCTCCTGAATTTCCTTTTCATCGGAAAGGGCAAGCAGGGTATCCGAGGAACCATTTTCTAAAAACCCGGATATTTCACCTGTAATTTTTCTCAACTGCCTGGACTGGCTTACATATTTCACCAGTATGATCAGAAATCCAACAGCCAGTACGGCACAGACAATACTCAATAGAACAATACTCATTTTGTGTCCTCCACCGGAATACCCAGTTTATAACCTATTCCCCAAACCGTTTTTATGTACCGGGGATCGGAAGGCTGATCCTCGATTTTTTCCCGCAGTCTGCGAATCGTCACATTAATGACATTATCATCATGCAGAAACTCATCATCCCATACTTCCTGGTAAATGGATACCTTGGTGTATACCTTCTCCGGATGATTGGCAAATAATTTTAATATCTCAAATTCCTTTGCAGTAAGGCTGATGGGGATCCCCCTCTTTTTTACCACCAGATCTTCCGTTTCAATAGTCAGATCTCCAATCGTAATCCTGGTTTCCTGTTTTTCAGCTTTTGAGTGGTATACCGTAGTACGCCGCAAAAAAGCTTTAACCCTCGCCTGCAACTCCATAACGGAGAAAGGTTTTGTAATATAATCGTCCGCCCCATACTCCAGTCCCAGAACCTTTTCATATTCTCCGTCTTTCGCCGATAAAATTAAAATCGGAACCGTGTTTTGTTCCCGGACCTTTTTAAGTACCGTCATCCCGTTCACCTTTGGAAGCATCAGATCTAAGATAATTAAATCAATAAAGTCATTTTTTCTTATGAAATCCAATGCTTCCTGTCCGTCTCCGGCTGTATAAATGGTGTATTCCGGCTGGGTAAGTGCTTCCTCTATCATTTCCCGGATATCTGTTTCGTCCTCTACAATTAAAATTGAAAACTTCATATTGATCCTCCCATGTGCCTTATATTCTCTGCCGTGCAAACTACTGCTCCTGAAATATTATAACAGATACGTCAAGCAAATGTCCCTCATTTATAAAATATCTGATATCTCTTTTAAACTGTCCACAGGCGCCTGGCACCTGTTCTGGGTACAGAGATAATATTGGGGCTTTCCCGGAATGATTCCGTATGATTCCGATAATGGAACTGCTTTTTTCAGTCTGCCTACATTTTCTTTTGTCTTAACAATGATCGCGAGATTACTGTCCCGCTCCCCAATGCGCCGTAGTTCTTCTATCTCCTCTGCCGATGGCTCCAGGCAGATCAGTTCCCTGGATGGATACAGAACCTGCATCAAAGCCAGCAGGGTAAAACTGTACGCCGAAGGGTAATCTGCAATATTTCCAGCCAGAAAGCGGATCTGCTTGTGGAATAACTCCTGCCATTTTTCTTCCCCGGTGATCTGGGCTAATTTATACAGCACAAATGCTGCTGCTGAATTACCTGAGGGAACTGCTCCGTCATAAATTTCTTTGGAGCGCACAATCAGCTTCTGGGCATCTCTGGCATAAATATAGAATCCGCCGTTTTCCATATCAAAAAACTGTTCTGTCATATCTGTTGCAAAGGACAGGGCTTTTTCCAGAAATTCAATCCGGTAAGTGACACGGTAAAGCATTAGAAGCGCATAGCAGTAAAAAGCATAGTCATCTATTTTACCTTCTCCTGCCGAATCCCCATCCCGGTAACGCACCAGAAGCTTTCCGCCTTTCACCAGCTTTTGGGTGATAAACTGTTCCGCTTTCAATGCGGTTTTCAGATAAGACTCTTCTCCGGTCACAGCATAAGCTTTTGCAAATGCGGTAATCATCAAACCATTCCAGGAAAGCAGAATCTTGTCATCCTTGTGGAGGCTGGTACGCTTTCTGCGTATGGGATATAGTGCATGATTGATTTTGGCAATCCGGCTGTTTCTTTCTTCAAAACGGGGGTTATTGATCAGGTTGGGAATGGATTTCCCTTCAAAATTACCATGGTAAGTAATATCATACCAGCTGCAGAAATATTCCCCGTCATAATCTCCCAGGTATTCTTTAATTTCATCAGGATCAAAGACATAGTACCTGCCTTCCACCCCGTCACTGTCCGCATCCTGCCCACAGTAGAACCCTCCTTTTTCATCCGTAAGCTCTGCCTCCACATACTGCAGTGTCCGTTCTGCCACCATTAGGTACAGGTCTTTACCTGTTAAGGTATAGGCTTCCAGATACGCAATTGCCAGAAGGGCGTTGTCATAAAGCATCTTCTCAAAGTGAGGAACCAACCATTTTTCGTCTGTGGAATATCGGGAAAACCCTCCGCCTACATGATCAAAGATTCCACCCCGATACATTTGGCTTAAAGTCTTTTCCACCATTTTGAGGGCTTCTTCCTTTTGCTCTTTTTTCCCGTATTCCATCAGAAATAACAGATTATGGGGCGTGGGAAACTTTGGTGCACTGCCAAAACCTCCATATTTTCCATCAAACCTTTCCAGAAACTGTGCAAATCCCTCTTTCACCAGTTTCTTATCAGGTTCTCCCTGCAGGTTAACCTTATTCTGCTCGTTTAAGAAATTCAGGATTTCATCACCTGCCTGGAGAAGACGCTTTTTCTCATTCTTCCATCTGTCGGCAATCATATTCAGTAATTCATCCAGACCGGTCATTCCATATCTGGCTTTAGGCGGCAGATAAGTACCTGCAAAAAATGGCCTGCATGCAGGCGTCATGATAATGGTAAGCGGCCAGCCTCCCTGTCCGGTCATCGCCTGGCAGACAGACATATAGACGCTGTCCACATCCGGTCTTTCCTCCCGGTCAACCTTCACTGCTATATAATTCTGGTTTAAAATCTCTGCAATTTTCTCATTTTCAAATGACTCATGGGCCATCACATGGCACCAGTGGCAGGTGGAGTAACCAATACTTAAAAATATGGGTTTGTCCTCCGTCTCTGCCCGCCTGAAAGCCTCTTCCCCCCAGGGATACCACTCCACCGGGTTTTCTGCATGCTGCAGCAAATAGGGGGATTTTTCCTCTGCTAAATGGTTTTTCTGCATAATACTCCTCACTTTTGCATTTTTTCTTTTCTTTAGTATAACACCTGATTGAGAAAAAATTCCAGATATGCAATTTCTTTTAAAATGCAGCATCTGCAATAATTAAACTGAGCAACAGAAAAAGAGCAAAGACCCCATTACAGGTCCCTGCTCTCCCCCCTTATAAATTGTTCTATGCAATACTAATCTCTATAAATCTTTTCAATAATATCCACACACTGTTCGTACCCAAGTGAGGAAGTATTCAGGCACAGATCATAATTTGCCATATCCCCCCACTCTCTTTCCGTGAAGGAATTATAGTAACTCTTTCTCTGCATATCCTTCTGCTTAATAAAGCGTTCGATGTTCTTTTTCTCTACCTTATCCACGCTGCCTGCTCTGTTAATGCGGTCAGCCATATCAGATGCATAGATAAAGATATTCAGTGTCTTACACTTATCCTTCAGCGCATAGTCGGAACATCTTCCAATAAAGATGCTGGGACCGTCATCAGCCAGACGCCTGATGGTATCGCATTCTGCCTGGAAAATCTTATATGGCTGGTTTACCTTATCGTACTGTCCATTGGTCATGATCGCTATATTATATAAAAGGCTTCCATTTCTCCGCTCATCATGATCCCTCATGATTCCGGGATTAATACCATACTTTTCTGCAGCGATCATCAACAGCTCGTTGTCGTAGAAAGGAATATCCAGCCTTTTTGCAAGCATCTTTCCTACTTCTCTTCCTCCGCTTCCATACTGTCTGTCAATTGTAATGCATTTTCTACTCATCTTCCTATTTCCTCCTTTAAGCTGTCATTTCCTCAAACTGGGAATTGTACAGGCTTGCATAAAATCCGTTTGCTGCAAGCAGTTCTTCATGATTACCCTGTTCTATAATATCGCCGTCCTTCATTACCAGGATCAGATCTGCATCTTTAATAGTAGATAAACGGTGGGCGATTACAAAACTGGTCCGCCCTTTCATCAGATTGTTCATTGCTCTTTGTATTCTGGATTCTGTTCTGGTATCTACGGAACTTGTGGCTTCGTCCAGGATCATAATCTTGTTATCAGCCAGTATAGCCCTTGCAATCGTGATCAGCTGCTTCTGGCCCTGGGATACATTGCTGGCATCCTCATTGAGTTCCATTTGATAGCTGCCGGGCAGTGTCTGGATAAAGTGATGGGCATGTGCCGCTTTCGCTGCTGCTATTACCTCATCATCCGTTGCTTCAAGCCGCCCGTACCGGATATTCTCCATAATGGTTCCCTTAAACAGCCAGGTATCCTGCAGCACCATGCCAAAGTATTCCCTCAGTTCACTCCTGTTGAAATCTCTGATATCATATCCGTCCACCTTAATGCATCCGCTGTTCACATCATAGAACCTCATCAGCAGTTTTACCATCGTAGTCTTACCTGCTCCGGTAGGCCCTACAATTGCAACTGTCTGTCCCGGCTCAACTTCACAATTAAAATCATTGATAATGATTTTGTCCGGATTGTATCCGAAATGAACATGCTGGAACGTTACTCTTCCTTCTATATTATCCGTCTGAACCGGATTCTTTGCAATCAGTTCTTCTTCTTCCTCACCCAAAAATTCAAACACACGCTCCGCTGCTGCTGCCGTTGACTGAAGCATATTCGATACCTGGGCTACCTGGGCGATCGGCTGTGTAAAGCTCTTCACATACTGGATAAAGGACTGGATATCACCAACTTCAATAGCTCCTTTTACAGCCAGAATACTTCCGCTTACTGCAACTGCCACATATCCCAGATTCCCGATAAATCCCATAATCGGCTGCATCATTCCAGATAAAAACTGTGATTTCCACGCTGACTGAAACAGTACTTCATTGGTTTCGTCAAATTCTTTTTCTACGGTTTTCTCCCGGTTAAATGCCTGCACAATACTGTGTCCGCTGTATACCTCTTCCACCTGACCGTTGATCTCTCCCAAATATTTCTGCTGTGCAACGAAATACTTCTGAGAACACTTCACAACAACACCGATCAGAATTGCGGATATCGGAAGAATTACTATGGCAATCAGGGTCATAAGAGGACTGATGCTCATCATCATGATAAAAATACCTATCATTTGGGTTATGGATGTAATCAGCTGGGTAATACTCTGATTGAGACTCTGTCCCAGGGTATCCACGTCATTTGTAATACGGGATAAAACTTCACCCACGGTCTTAGACTCAAAATACTTCATCGGCATTCTGTTAATTTTCAATGAAATCTCCTCACGGAAGCGGTAACAGAGCTTCTGTGATATGCCGCTCATGATCCAGCCCTGAACAAAGGACAGACAGGAGCTGAATAAATATAATCCCAGCAGAAATAACAGTATCTGCCCTAATCTTGTAAAATTAATGCCGCCTGTACCGGAAACTTTTGCAACCAGCCCATTAAATAATTCCGTTGTAGCCTTACCCAGAATCTTGGGTCCCAGGATTCCAAAAATTGTTCCTCCAATTGCAAAAATCAATACACCTATCAGAGCGATTTTATAGTTTCCCATATAACCCGCCAGTTTGCGGATTGTACCTTTAAAATCTTTTGCCTTTTCTCCCGGAGCCATTCTGGAACCCGGTCCATGTCCCCCGGCTTTCATTCTTGGAGCTTTATTGTTTTCTTCACTCATGATGCAGCACCTCCTTTTAATTCTGCCTCTGATAACTGAGACCTGGCTATTTCCAGATAAGTCTCACAGCTTTCCAGCAATTGCTCATGCGTACCGATTCCTGCTATCCTGCCCTCATCTAATACGATAATCTGATCCGCATGGAGAATCGTACTGATACGCTGGGCAACAATCATGATCGTGGCATCGGAGATTTTTTCATTCAGTGCTTTACGCAGAACCACATCGGTCTTATAATCCAGCGCTGAGAAGCTGTCATCAAATAAAAATACCCTGGGCTTTTTCGCAATGGCTCTTGCAATGGATAGCCGCTGTTTTTGTCCTCCCGAAACGTTGCTGCCGCCTTCCGATATACTGCTGTGGTATTTCTCCGGTTTTGTATCAATAAACTCCACAGCCTGGGCGATTCCTGCTGCCTCTTCCATATATTCATCGGAGATTTCTTCCCCTCCAAACTTAATATTAGATTCAATATCTCCTGAGAAAAGCACACCTTTTTGGGGAACGAATCCCAGCAAATCCCTTAATCTATTTCTGGATAAATCCCGGATATCAATTCCATCTAAGGTTATCCTGCCTCCGGTCACATCGTAAAACCTTGGAATCAGATGAATCAGCGTAGATTTCCCGCAACCCGTACTGCCGATAATTGCAGTGGTCTGCCCGGGTTTTGCAGTAAAATTCAAATGCTCCAGTGCATCTTCATCCGCACCCGGATAACGGAAGGAGACATCTTCAAAAGCTATCGTTCCGTTCCATTGTGATCTGCTGTCATCCTTTGTATCTGGTTTATCTTTAATTACTACATCAGTCTCAATCACTTCAGCAATACGGTTCGCAGAGACACCCGCTCTGGGAAGCATAATTGAGATCATGGTTAACATCAGGAAGGACATTACGATCTGCATGGTATATGTGATGAACGCCATCATATCCCCAACCTGTAGGTTTCCAGCATCAATCCCCTTACCGCCGAACCATACGATCATAACTGTAATGCAGTTCATGATCAGCATCATTGCCGGCATCATAAATGTCATGACACGATTCGTAAATAACTGTGTGGACTTTAAATCCTGATTGGCATTGGCAAATCGTTTCTCTTCGTATTTTTCTCTGCTAAATGCTCGGATTACAGGGATACCCGTCAGGATCTCCCTGGACACCAGATTTAACTTATCTACCAGAGTCTGCATTTTCTTGAATTTCGGCATGGCAACAGAGAATAAAATCCCAACCAGGAAGATAATCGCGCCAACCGCTACCCCGATAATCCAGCCCATGCCAGTTTCCGTGTATCCTACTTTGATTATGCCGCCTATACCCAGAATCGGTGCATAGAGAACCAAACGCAGCAGCATTACGGACACCATTTGAATCTGCTGGACATCGTTGGTACTGCGGGTTATCAGGGATGCTGTAGAATACTGGTCCATCTCCGTATTAGAGAAGGATAATACTTTTTTAAATACCTTGCCTCTCAGAGACATACCAATCTTAGCAGCCGTATAAGATGCAAGCATTCCCACGAATACCGCTGCAATCATAGATACGATAGCCAACGCCAGCATCATTAGCCCTTTATGGATCAGGTAATTGGTCTGGTAATTCCCAAGGTCAATTCCCATCGCCTGGTACTCTTTCTTGTCAAACAGTAACGCTTTCTGAGTAATAATGGAATCGCTATAGTCTCCGAACTTTTCCAATGCCTGATCCTTCATTTGAATGATCTGATCCTTTGTCATCATCCCGGAAGCAAGAGCCTGTTTTATCTGGTCTATATCCACCTTCCCTGACTCTTTTGCGCTGGAAAGCATCAGCATCGGCGTTCCCAGTATTTTATCCAGTTTCTCAATTTCTTTCCTGCCATCTTTATTCAGATGCAGGTAGCCATCTTCCTGCTTATCATAAGCAGCTTTCACCGTATTTTCTTCTTCTTCTGTCAAAAACAGGCACAGGCTATCCAATGTTTCCTCTCTCATCTGGTCCGGTGCAACGTTTGCTATACCGCCCTGCTGGATACCCACGTCTACAATATCCGAAGTGTACGAGGGCAGTGCCAGATCACAGTAAGCCTGCACTACCAAAAGCAGTACAATGCACAGGATCAGCATTTTACACTCACTTAAATATTTAAAGAGTTTCTTCATCCTTATCTCCTTTCCCCTTATCAGCCAATTCTTCTTCCATAATAGTGGTCATCTTCTGTATCAGGCTGATGAGCATTTCCACATTTTCATCTCCCATGCGTTTCATAATCCTTCCGGTAAAGTCCTCCATCGCTTTTGATGCCATGTCACGGCTTTCCATCCCCTTTTCAGTAAGATACACATAGGTATTTCTACGGTTATTTTTATCTACTTCCCTTCGTATCAAACCCTTTTCTTCCATATTTTTAAGTGTCCTTGATGCCGCCGGAGGAGAAACCCGAAGGCTCCTTGCCAGATCAGATACGATAACGCCCCGGCTGTCACCGTTTCTCTGCTGAAACTTTCGAAGCATTTCCAGTGCAAAAAATTCTCCTTGCGATACATCGGAAAAAACATGGCTCATATTCAGTCTTCTCATTCGATGTGATACCCGCATAAACTCTTCTTTTAAATTTTTTTCACTCATATCCCTACTCCTTTCTTCTTTCACCTTCCTATTACATACCGCAAATCTATTTATCTACGGTATTAGTTAACATAGTTAATCATTCACTCTGATAAGTATATGCTCCTGGAAAGAAATTGTCAATCCCAGAATTATAAAAAATATATAAATTTAGGTACAGATACAAAGCGTCCCTATAACAAAAACTAAGTTGCAAAATTCTGTCTAAATAATTTGCCTTTTTCAGTTTAAAAGCTTATGATATGTGTATACTACTGATACAGCGGGGCAAAGATTTCGGATTTAACAGTAACGATACATCAGACTGCACCGGAATGTGCAAGAGGAGGTTTCCTATGATAAAAAAAGTAGACCACAGTAATATGGGCAGAAGTGAACTTGGATGGCTGAACAGCTGGTTTCATTTTTCATTTGCCGAATACTACAATCCCGACAATATTCAATATGGGGCATTGCGCGTCATCAATGATGATTTAATCCAGCCCCACACCGGATTTGATACACATCCCCACCAAAACATGGAAATTGTCACCTATGTAATTGATGGTGAACTTACCCATGGCGACAGTATGGACAATAAACGAACGCTTACCCGTGGTGATATACAATACATGAGCGCCGGAAGCGGCATTTTTCACAGTGAATTAAATGAATCCGATGAACGCCTGCGGCTGCTGCAGATCTGGATCTTGCCGGATGCCGCCGATTATACCCCCCAATACGGCGACTATCATTTTCCCTGGACCAACCGCCTGAACCAATGGGCACAGATTGTATCCTCTGAAAACGGGACAGCTCCTATACGGATTCATCAGGATATGAATATCTTTGTAACCCAGCTTGTTCAAAATAACTCCCTGGAGTATGAAATTCTTCCGGGACGACAGGCATATCTGGTATTAATTGAAGGACGAGCTCAATTAAATGACGTTACGTTAGAAAAAAGAGACGCGGCTGAAATCTCAGCCGGAAAATTAAAGATACACGCCCAATCAGAAGCTCATATTCTATTTTTAGAAATGAAGGAGCGTTAAACGAAAAACTTCCGACAGCCTTATCTGCTGCCGGAAGTTTTTTTTTATAACTTTATTTATAATTTATCTATGCAATCCGAAAAACCGGGAATCCCTTTTCATTCCACTTTACCTGCATTAACATGGCATGGCGGTTCGGATTATATAATGGATCACCAATAATTTCTTTTTCCGTTCTGGCGTGATACACCATAATGTCATTTCCCTGTTTATCTTTTGTAAAGGAATTATGTCCGGGACCGTAGATTCCACAGGCTTCCTCAGATGCCAATACCGGCAGGCGCTCCTTATTCCAGGACAGCGGATCCAGCAGATCGCTGTCAACGTCAGCACTGAGCATCCCCATACAATAAGCCGTACCTGTTTCACTGGCGGAATAGGTGAGGAATATCCGTCCGTCTTTTTTTATCGCAGCCGGTCCCTCATTTACCCAGAAGCCTACACGTTCCCAGGGATAATCCGGTGTGGTCAGAAGCACCTGAATGGTTTTTAATTTATAAGGTGTTTCTAATTCTGCGATATACAGGTTAGATATCTGCTTACCAACACCCACTTTTTCCGCCCATACATAATAATATCTGCCACGATTTTCGAATACGGTGGCATCCAGGGAAAATCCGTGAAATGAAAATTCATCATTATCTGCACACTGCATTATTCCCCTTTCCCGCCAGGTACCTGTGATCGGATCTTCATCACAGCATTCCAGTACATAGGGGCGGATCGCCCATACATCTTCTCTGTCTCCCGCCGCATAATACAGGTACCATTTCCGGTCCAGGTAATGCAGTTCGGGTGCCCAGATATGTTCACTCATATTCCCGGTATCATGTTTATGCCAGATTTCTGTCTCCGGCGCATCCGGCAATTCTTCCAGACTTCTGGCACGGCGCAGAACGATGCCGTCATAAGCCGGTACAGATGCGGTAAAATAGTACCAGCCATCGCTGTGCAGGTAAACATACGGATCTGCCCGCTGCAGTATCCATGGTGTATTATATTTAAGTCCTTCCTTCATTTCCATTGTGCCTCCACTGCTATATATAAATCAACCCAGTGTGTCTCCATCCACTGGCATATAACTTACTATACGTTCTTTTTTTACTTTCTTTTCATTGATCAGATCAAATAACAGACTTACGGAAGTCTGTGCCACTTCTTCTACCGAATTGTATATCGTAGACAGCCTGGGTGAAACATAACGCAGGATATCAATATTATCAAATCCCATGATTCCATAATCATCCACTACTTTTTTTCCTCTCATCTGCAGGAATCTCATTAACTCTAATGCAATCATATCCGAGGTACAGAAAAAAGCAGTCCGCTTGTCTGTGTCCTTCAGTTCCTTATATGCAGGTTCCAGGTACTCCCAGCTTTGGATAAGCCCCTGTTCCACTTCCGGATATCGATCCATTGTCTCTTTAAACCCCTTTGCCCGCTCTTCATGTACATAGACATTCTCTCTGGGTGCATCAGCCAAAGGCGGACATACGAAAATGACCCGTTCATATTTTTTCTGGACAATCTTTTGTGCGGCCTCCGCCGCAGCTTTTTTTCCGTCTATGCCAACAAAAGGAATACCCTTTGCCACCTTATTGTCAATGGTAACAATGGGGATTTCAAGACTTTTTAAAAAGTCCTTATATGCCTCCCCTTTATTAATAGAGGAAAGAATGATCCCATCCATATGGTAATCCGCCAGCCGGCACAGCTGTTCCCGTTCGATCTCTGTTTTATTTTCATGGAAAGTGATATTTACAGAATAATCGATCTTCCTGGCTTCCCTTACAATTGCATTTAACATCTGGGAAAAATAGCGGTTATCGGAATCCATAATCACAACTCCAATATAAAATGTTTTTCCCTTAACCAGTCCCCTGGCAAGCATATCCGGACGATAGTCATGTTCTTTCGCTATTTTCAGAATCATTTCCTTCGTCTCTTCGTTTATTCTACCTGTATTGTGAAGCGCCCTGTGGACAGTTGTCCTGGACACGCCGCACAGCAGCGCCAGATCCTTCGTAGTGATACCCATCTTTATACCCCCTTGCGCTATTATTCTTTTATATACGTACTTTTACCCGGATCATATTCCAGGACAGGGGTTCCAGCTCACAAGCCACACGGTTTTCCTTTACTTGTCCGCCGGATACCCTGTGCGGCTTCACCGCATCGTGGCAGATTAAATTGGTCATTTTCTTATCCGTACAACTCATAGTGACCTGTTCTGCTATTTCTTCCACTTCAAATCCCTGAAGCTCACATTCGAAGCAAACAGACTCTTCCTCACTCCGGTTAATCAGGAAAAACACCACTTCGTGCTCGTCTTCATTATACACCGTAACGCTGTCAACATAAGGCACCTCACGGAACAGGTCACAGCTATAGGACGGACAGTCTAATACTTCCTCCAGGACAGTCCCTCTTCCGTATCTGGAAGTATAAGAGAATGGGTAAAAGATGGGCTGAACCCAGATCCCGCCGCCTTTTTCCGTCATAATTGCTGCGCTGATATTCGTAAGCAGTGACTGGCATGCAATCTTAATGCGGTCTGCATATTTTAAGAAATTCATCAGCATACTGGCAAACAGAAGAGCGTCTTCCATGCTGTAGATCTGCTCACTTAAGTTTGGCGCTACCTGCCATGGACTTTTGTCTACCTGGGCAGCCACTTCCACATCCGCCATTGACCACACGCCCCATTCATCGAAACTGATGTACAGTTCTTTATCCGAACGCTTTTTTGCCTTCACATAATCACAGGTACCGATCACGGTCTTAATATACCGCTCCATATCCAATGACTGAGCCAGAAAATAGGGCGTCCCTTTATCCTGCCCGTCATAATACTGGTGCAGCGATATATAGTCAACATAATCATAAGTATAATTCAGCGTAATGGCTTCCCATTCCGGATAAGTCGCCATATCTGATTTGGAACTGCCGCAGGAGACAACCTTAATGCTGCTATCCACCTGTTTCATCGCTTTTGCGGTTTCCTGCGCCAGACGTCCATATTCCTCTGCGGTCTTATGGCCAATCTGCCAGTCTCCGTCCATTTCATTTCCCAGACACCAGGTTTGTATACCGTAAGGATTTTCCACCCCGTGGCTTTTACGCATATCACTGTAGAAGGTTCCCTGGGGAATATTGCAGTACTCCACAAAAGAAACTGCGTTTTCAATCCCCTTTGTTCCCAGATTAACTGCAAAAACCGGTTCAATTTCTGCTTTTTCTGCCCACTTCATAAATTCATTTGTACCGATTTCATTTGTTTCGATTGCCCTCCATGCTATTTCCAGCCTGCGGGGGCGTTCTTTTACCGGGCCTACGCCATCCTTCCAGTCATAGCAGGACACAAAGTTACCTCCCGGATACCGGACAGCCGTTACTCCCATTTCTTTTACTTTTTCCAGAACATCCTGACGGAATCCGTCTTCGTCAGCCGTGGGATGTCCCGGCTCATAGATGCCGGAATAGACCACTCTTCCCATATGTTCAACAAAAGAACCATAGATCCGTTTATCAATTTTTCCTTTTTTAAAATCTTTATTTATAATCATTACTGCTTTTTTCATACTTCTACCCAATGCATATTGCTGGTTTTCCTGCAATACTGCCACAGTGAAACCGGTTGAAAGATTCACTCCGTGGCTTCCTTTCTGTTTTGTAATTTTCTTCCAACCCTGACACCATTCCTATGATATGCCTGCTTAAAATATCTTTTTACACGGCCAGCTATTCTTTCATACCTGCTGTAGCGATTCCCTCCACAAAATATTTCTGGCAGAATATATACAAGATCAATAAAGGTGCCAGTGATATAAGCGTTGCCGCTAAGGTAGGACCGTATTTAATGACTTTGTTGCCCACAAGAACCGCAAGGCCCGCAGACAGTGTCCTCTTATCCGCGGAGCTGGTCATCATCAGCGGGTACAGCAGATCATTCCAGTTATTCATAAAATGGAAAATGCCAAGGCTTGCAATTGCCGGCTTGCAAAGGGGAAGCATCAAAGACCAGTAGATCCTGAATTCCCCCATACCGTCGATACGCCCGGATTCTTCAATGGATTTTGGCAGCCCCGCAAAAAATGACCGCATCATATAAATGCCAAAAGCACTTGTCGCTCTGGGGAGTATTAATCCCAGATAAGTATCTAACAGATTTAATTTATAGACTTCAATATAAAGCGGAGTCATGATAATCTGAAAAGGCACCATCATGGTCAGCAATATAATGGAGAAAATAACGTTGGATCCCCGAAAATGCATCCTGGCAAATGCATATCCTGCCATGGAATCAAAAAATACGCTGAGGACCGTTACTGCACCTGCAAAAATCACTGTATTTTTAGTCATATCAAAAATGGGGATGCTCTTTGTCACATATTTAAACTGATTGAGTGTCCATTCCACCGGGAAAAACTTCGGCGGATACTGAATGACGCCAACATCGGTTTTAAAGGAAGATACCAGCAGCCACAAAATAGGTACAATAACCGTAAGTGCTACAAATAATGTTAAAACAACGCCGACAATATTTCCCAGGGATCTTTTTTTAATCATTTGCTTCCTCCCCCTTATTCAACACAAACTTTTTCAATACAAAGGTGATAACTGCTATAATCACAAAAAGGTATACGGAAATAGAAGAAGCATATCCCAAATTATAGGGGGCAGTCTGAAATCCTCTGTCATAAATATACTGCACCACTGTCTCGGTTCTGTTCAGCGGTCCTCCCTGGGTCATAACATAGGTCTGGTCAAATACCTGGAGGGCACTAATAGTGGTGGTAACCACACAGAAGCTGATCGTGGGAAAAATCCCCGGTATTGTAATGTGGATAAACTTTTTCCACTGTCCTGCGCCGTCCATATCCGCTGCCTCGTAAAGAGATGCAGAAATATTCAGAACTGCTGCCGTAATCAGGGTCAGCGTATAGCCGAATCCTTTCCAGGCAGTCACGGCAATTACCGTAGGCATCGCCAGATTGGGATCCTTCAGGAAAGAAATGGATTTCAGTCCCAGCTGCTCCAGCCAGTAAGGTACCAGTCCCATATTGGGATCCAGAAGCATTGACCATATAATACTGATAGCGGTCATGGAGCAGACAAAAGGAAGATAATATGTAGACCTCAGCAGCTTGGTGTATTTGTTGTTTTTAGCCACATACATTGCCAGAAGCAATGCCAGCCCCACTTGAAGGGGAACTTCAAAAAGCGTAAAATACAGGCTGTTAAAAGTAGCGTTTCCCACCCGTGAATCCTGGAATAACTGTTTGAAATTCGACAGTCCCGCAAATGAAATATCTTTCATAAAGATATTCATATTCAACAGGCTGATCACCAGCGAGGCAACCAGTGGTATGAACACAAATATGGTTAAAATAATCATCGACGGCATTATAAACAAATACGCACATTTCTGATAATGCGGCCGATATTTTTTTGGTTTCTTCATTCTTATACCCATTGCATATTGCAGGCACGCCTGCAATACCGCCACAATAAGACAGGTTGACAGGATCATACTGTGGCTTCCTTTCTAATTATTCATTTCCTGTCAACCTCTATCTTCCAAGTTCCCCAGAGCGTGTTTTTAAAATTCATTCCCGCCATCTGCACGCCCCACTTTGCATCATATTTGCCCTGAATTCAGGTCTTGATCGCCCGGGAATTTGGAAATGAGCAGTGTGAATTTGCCTGTGCCCGTCTGTGTCTATTATTTACCCAGCACTTTATCCATTGCCGTAACCGCTTCTCCCAGTGCTGCGTCCGGGGCTGCTGCTCCTGTAATTACTTTTTCAAACATCGGAATCATAACATCGTTATCAATCTGGCTTGCTAACGAATATCCCAGATTATAAGATCTGCCAATCTCCGTTGCCTTGGATATAGAATTCAATACCTCATCATTTTTAATTTCCGGGTCTTCCAGAAGTGATTTAGACCACACCGGGAATCCGTTTCTCTGTGACCATTCTTTCAAAGTGTCATCGGTCAGCCAGTATTTCATAAATTTATATACAGCTGCTTTTTTCGTTTCGTCAATTCCCTTAGGAATCATATAACTGCATCCGCCTGCCGGAGAATAAGCACCGTCACTGCCTGATACACAAGGTGCAATTCCAAAATTAATCCCTGCTTCTTTTAAACCGTTGATCTGCCACGGCCCGCTCATATACATTGCAATCTGTCCTGCCTGAAGCATGGTATCCGCATCCGGTCCTGTAAGATTCATAGGGGTTACTTTTTTATTTACAGCCAGATCCTGCAGCCATTCTAAGGTCTTCACATTGGCTTCTGAATCCAGTAAGTTTTCATTCTTTTCCGGGTCATCCGCATCTCCCCCATTTGCCCATAAGAATTGCATGTAAGTAACATTGGTGGGCAATGCCAGGCCATACTGTCTCTTGGATTCGTCCGTAAGTTTTTCTGCAAACTGTGCTAATTCATCCATGGTTGCAGGAGGTGTCTCCGGATCCAGCCCAGCTGTTTCAAACATATCTTTATTCCAATACAGATACTGTACATTATACTGCATTGGCACGCCGTATAATTTTCCATCCACACAGGAAAGATCCACTACATTATCCTGGAAATTGGTTTTGTCCACACCTGTCGTCTCCCAAAAATCACTGATGTCCTCCAAGGAGTCATTGCTCACATAAGGCGCGATATTTTCTATCCCGAACAATACAAAATCCGGTGCGGTATTCGTAGCAATTGCTGCCGGCAGTTTCTGCTGAAGGGTATCATTTGGCATGATATCCATATTAATCGTAATGTTATCCGTGTTCACAGCATTGTAGTTATCCACGATTTCTCTTAATATGTCTCCGTCCGAGCCGGTGAATACATTCCAGAAATTAAGTGTTACTGCTTCACCGGATGACGTTTCCCCCGTCGACTGATCTTTTGAAGCTGCTTCTGTATCCGCCTTCTTTTCATCACCAGCACTTTTTGTTTCTTTTGCTTCTGTTGCTCCTGTTGCTCCTGTTGAACCTGCGCTTTCACTACCGGATGTTTCTTTGCCTCCTGATGTACTTCCCCCGCATCCTGCTAATGCACCTGCTGTCAAACTTGCTGCTAATAATACACTCCAAAACTTTTTCGCTTTCATATTCTACCTCCATATAGAATGAATACTGGCTGGTTTCTGCTATACATAATCCCAGTCTCCTTATCGCGCATCTCAAAAATGATTCAGATCATTTAGGAAAATTGCTCTAGTGGTTCTCACCAATAGTCCCCCCGGATATTGTTTAGATCGAGTCTCATTTTGGTGAACTTTATTTGCGTACACGTGTGCTCTACATTTAGAATTATATATAATGTACATAATTTTGTCAAGTATGTTTTTTAGAATAATGTCAAATATTTTATTTTACTGTCAATATTATATCTTTAATTGATATCAGAGCTTGATTTTCGCACACGCCTTGGTACTCTGCGCACAAAAAAAGCCGGACCACCAGAGCACAATATAAAATTGCTCTAATATCCAGCTGTTTTTCCAAACACAACTATTTATAATCTAAAATCTTAAGTTTACCAGAACCCGGAAATCAATCTGAGATTCCTCTTCCTTTTTTTCTTTTGGTGGAAAGGTACGCTCAAATGCTTCAAATTCCTCATCATTCACTTCGAATCCACTGCTCTCAATAAATCTTCCCTGGATTCCTTCCAGTACCCCGGGTATTAGCTCCAGAAGCTGCATCGATACTGCATATTTGCCGTCTTCTGTTTTAATCTCATATTTTTCTCCACAATGAAATCCAAATCTGCTGTAATACCGGGGATCTCCGAAAATGCATACCGCCTGATATCCAAGCTTTTTTGCCTTCTCCAGAGAATACCGGATTAAAGCCGAACCAATTCCATTCTTTTTATAATCGGGATGTACACTCACCGGTCCGAAACACACTACCTCAAATGCCTCTTCCTTATCGGTCACAATTGCGCCCAGTGTATATGCGATATGGCCCACAATTTCCCCATCCAATTCAGCAACCAGATCCAGCTCTTTAATAAATTCTTTTTGATCCCTTAAATTATGGATCATAAAATGTTCCGTACAACCGGGCACATAGACATTCCAAAAAGCTTCTCTGGTCAACTCCTCTACTGTTCTGTAGTCCTCCGGCTTTTCAAGCCTGATGTTCAATTTATCAATCATACTGTTATTCTCCTGAATTCTTTTTAAGTTTCATTTATACTTTAAGGGATTTTACCTCTTGCATTGGGTAATATTAAGATTCTCGGCGGAAAACTTCTTCCATTTCTTTCTGAATACCCCCAGCAATTCAATTCTTTCATTTCGGGAAAAACCAATAAAGCTTTTTATAATCCGCAACTCTGCTTTTCCGGCACCATTGATTATCATTTTTTGAAGCAGATCCTGCATTCTGTCTATTAGTACCGTCTCATCGTGCAGGTCTCCAATTACTGTCTGGAACCAGACGCAGCTTTCCATTAGCTTCTGCCCTTTTTCTCCTGACTCTTCACGGAAAAAATCCAGCACATAACGCATATTTTTAAATGCAATGCGCATCTGATGCAATACCGGTTCCGGGACAGCCAGTCCGTTAATCCATTCATCATAAGCCTTTAACTGTGCAAAGCATTGAAAAAGGCTGGCCTCCATAACCTGCCGGTTTTGGAACTCCATCACCTTACCGCCTTTTGTTAACACCGGCCTGCATACGCCCGTTTCTAAATAGGAACCAACGTCCCTTAAAAACGTTTCATATAATTCTGAACTGCAATGCCTTTTCACTTCACTTAAGCGTTTTTCTCTGTCCTCATCAATCATTTTCCACAAAACAGGGATATCTTTTATGTTATATCCACTTTTTTTCAAAAAATACACAGACTTTTCCTGCATAATGTCCAGATCCCTCAGACTGCCAAGTATCTTAAGGTTTTCCTTTAACCGAACCATGCATTCCTGCTGCCATCTGTCGTTCAGATATCCGCTGAATATTACCGACAGGGAGAGCAGCTTTCGAAATGCCACTCTGATATCATGGATAACCTCAGGGCTTGAAAGATCATTTGTCTGACTGCTCAGTCCTGAAATTACCTGTATCTGCAATCCCATATAATCCGACAGCTTTCGTGGGAAACTATCGGAAGGATGCCGGGCGGATTCTTCATTGCTTTTTTTGACTTTCTGATGTGTGGTTTGCTGCATTTTTTGATGTTTACTTTGCTGCAGCTTCTGATGTTTTGTTTGCTGTAAATTCTGCTGTTTGATTTGCTGCATGTTTTGATGGAGATTTTGACGGATATCTTGCCGCGTGATCTGCTGGTTTGCCAGAATCACGCTCTCAGTCAAAAATTTTAATACTCTGCCCTGATCCAGACCAATTCCGGTTCTTTTCAGGTTTGATTTTACAGATTTCTCCAGAGGATCCGCTGAATTTACACAGCTGATTGTTGCAGCCAGCATAAGGTTTTCCTCCTCTGTCAATGCTTTCAGGGGATGCGACAGAATAATGTCACCGGCATATGTATTTTTCGAAGTTTCCAAAATCCCCTTATGGATACTTTGCAGAAGATATGCTTTTGATGCCACCTTTCCATAATCCGCCGGAAGCTGATACAGTGCGGCAAAGCGCCTGAATAATTTCTCTGCCAACCATGCACCGTCTTTCTGACGGCTTTTGGCAATGCCAAAGTGACGGCATAATTTACTTGTTTTCCAGTAACTGACCTCCTTTTTGGGCAGCGGCAGATATTTCATATTCTGCTGCTGTCTGACATCCGCTTTTTTCATAAGGCATCCTCCTTTATAATTTGCCCGTTACTTACTGATACCATAACATCTGGGACAGACCTTTCTGCATTTGTTGCAATCAACTGTATCAAAACCTCTGTCCGTTATTCCATACGAATTCATCCTGCACTTCTTTTGAACCGCAGTCGTTCCATTCAGCGCCTGTACCGGACAATTCTTGATGCAAAGACTGCAGCCTTCTATACAGACCGGATCACTCAGGGCATCTGCCTCCAGTTCCATATTCGTAAATATTGCACCCAGGGTCAAAAGAGTTCCATATTTTTTATTTAAAAACAAACTGCTCTTTCCCAGTGTTCCAAGTCCTGCAGCGACTGCGGCATGTTTCATGGAAATCAATCCTTTTCCTTCCATCCTTTCCTGATCCCAATACTCATAGGGGCTGTCCGCAGGTATAGGCACTGCAATTTTGCCATAACACTTTTCTATTTCTTTCGCCGCCCGAAAAGTCACCGTATCCACATGTACGGCCGCCTGATAATTAAAATGTCCATAGATTAGCCTGGGTTCTACTTCCATAATTCCTCTTGGCAACGCAATTCCTGCTACTATTACTGATCTGCACTCCTTATATATATCGCCTGGATGAAATCCCTTAGGCGCCCCGTCAAATCTCTCCATATCTGCAATCCCGCAGACATCCGCCCCCAGTCCCAGTATCATTTTCCGGATTTCATCTTTTATTATCTCATTTTTCTTTATGTCATTCTTATCTATTTCATACTTCTTTATGTCATTCTTCTCTATTTCATTCTTTTTTATCTCATTATCCTTTATCTCAACTTTTATTAACTGACTTGTCTTTGGCTCGTTTTTCATGCTCGTCCTCCCTTTGTGTCTCTCACAGGGCATTTATAATATTGCTGCCATCTGCTATTTGTAACCTCAAACGTGGGCAATATTCGTACCAGTGACCACAATGCATGGTCGTACACGCTTTTATGTATTCCCCTTAATTTTAGCATATCTTACCTTCGCCCATAAATCAACTGTAACCGACCAAATACTACAGAATTTTCATTAGTTTTCATCAGATAGGTTTATAAATATTTTCACCACATACACAACAAAAAGGCATTTCAGCAAAACTGTCATGATTCCGGTATGTATTCAATATATATTAAATAAAATGAATTTGGGAATGTATATGATTAAGTTTAAGATTAATCACGCACTTTGTAAAAAACTGGCAAAATACGCGTTTCTATTTGTGGCAGCCTTTCTTGCTGGTCATTTTGCCGCCAGAATAGTAGACAGCACAGTCAGTACCTCCATTCAGTCATCAGCGGAAGGAAACTGGGGGCTTAGCTTCCAGGAAGAGGGTAAGCCTCCTGTGGCAAACGCAACTTTTGATGAGCTGAAAAAATACGATACGTATTATGCAGAAGATACGACAGAAAAGGTTCTGTATCTGACATTTGATGCAGGGTATGAAAATGGGAATACATCAGCAATTTTAGATGCTCTAAAAAAACATAATGCTCCGGCAACATTTTTTATTGTGGGCAACTTCTTATCCACCAGCCCTGACCTGGTAAAACGAATGGTTGCAGAAGGCCACACTGTCGGAAATCATACCTATCATCACCCTGACATGTCAAAAATGTCAACTATGGAATCCTTTTCAAAAGAAATCCAGGATCTTGAGAAGCTCTATCAAGACACAGTCGGGCAGCCGCTTACTAAATTCTACCGTCCGCCACAGGGCAAATACAGTGAAGGCAACTTAAAAATGGCGCAGGAACTGGGATATAAAACGTTTTTTTGGAGTCTTGCTTATGTAGACTGGTATCAGGATAAACAACCCACAAAGGAAGAAGCCTTTAAGAAACTGCTTGGCAGAATCCATCCAGGAGCCGTTGTACTCCTTCACAGCACCTCTAAGACAAACGCTGACATTATGGATGAACTGCTTAGCAAATGGGAAGAAATGGGCTATACGTTTAAATCTTTGGATCAATTAGCACAGTAATAAAGTAAAATATTGATAAAACAAAGAAGCAAGAGATGTATGCCTTGCTTCTTTGCTTTAAATCATTTTAGTTTAATTCTGCTCAACACGCTTTAGAATCTACCCAATCCAGGATATAATCCATCGCCAATTGCAGATTACCAACCTGGCAATGATGAGAAGCGTTTTCTTCTTTCGTAAAAATTCTACCGCTTACCGACTTTGCGTTTGTCAGTGCCTTTATTTGCTGATCAAAATAAACGGTATAGATATCCTCCTCGCCCGCAAGAATCAACACATCTTGTTTGATCAATGACGAAAACTCTATCGTATTGTAATTTTTTATGCATTTATAATAATCATAAAGAGTATTAATATTACCAAAAACTTGCCGCCCTTGCTGAAACAGCCAAAGGGAAAATGGATTTGCTTTCATTAAATTCTCTATACCTTCCCACTGTGGGCTATCTGGGGTATCCATTAAATTGTTTATCAATTTCTTAAGCTCATCCGGTGCTTTCACTAAAACTGCTCCGTAAAAATCATAGATTAAATCGTATAATACAACTCTCTTAATGCGATCCTCATAGGCTGCCGCACGAGCTGCCAGATACCCGCCCAGAGAAACACCGATTAAAGTTACATCATTCAGCTGGAAATAATCTAAAATAACTTTTGTGCAGATTTCCCATTCCGGCTGCATTTTCATTTGGCATTTGTTAAGTACTTCACCTTGTCCAAATCCCTCAAATATGTAAACATTGTATCCATAGGAGTAAATATATTGTATAAGTGGGATAAGTTCCTGAATAAAAGAATCATATCCACCATGTATGACAATGTCTCCCTTGCTTTCATCGGTGTGGCACTTGTATATGACAGGAAAATAACCGGTTTCAAAAGGAATATTGACATATGTAAGCCCTTTATCTTTATAGGCTACCTGATATTCATTCATACATTGTTCATAGAGCTGATCTTTACATATCTGTTTATTGACATCAGCATCGTCGTCCAGCATGAAAAATAAAGCTGCACGCAGACATGTCGCCGATGCGATCAAATCTCCACTATTATGGAATGACTCAACCCGTCTGATAAACGCCTTGAACCAACTCTCAAAATCATTTATCTCCTTACTTATTTCTCTAATCGTATCATAGTTCAGGCAACTGAATGAATAAAATCTGTTTAGTTGGAAATTAAAAGCCACGTCCTGATGAAAGTCATGAAAACCTACTGGAAAATTCATTATACCACCTCCATATATTAATTAATTTGTTATATTGAGTCACTCCACTAACACGAAAGTGTAAGCGCCTCTTTTTATATCATTTCATACCAATCCCATATCCGTATCTAACATTTTAGAAAGAAGAGCTTTGATATGGCTGTATTTTTCATCCATAGAATTTATTTCGCTATCGTGTATGATAGCGCTCATACCAAAAAGAATAAATTGACTTAACAGACGAATATTTGATATAGGTGCATTTATTACATTCTCTTCCACCCCATCACGAATCAACTGTTCAAACAAAGGAACCATTTTTAACAATGTTCTGGAATGCAATATGGTCATAATGTCGGGATTTACTTTTTCTGTATACATCACGCTATATTCGTTAAGAGAACCTGGCAAAATGGTAAATATTTGATTCAGCTTCTCTTTAAAACCAGCACAGTCACTATTAATGATATCAATCAACCCAGCGATATATCTCTCATTATAATTTTCTAAAGCAGCTTCATATATCTCATTCTTGGACTCAAAATAGTGATAAAACATGCCAATTTCTCCATCTGCTTCTTTTAAAATAGAGCGTATTGACGTTTTTTCATAGCCGTTTTCTAAAAATTGCTTCAAGGCAATTCCTATAAGCTCCTGCCGTCTTACATCTGCAGCTTTTACAATTCGGGTCATAGTGCTCTCCTTTCTCATCTACAAAACATTATTCTGTAGTCATTATAGCAACCGAACATTGTTTTGTCAACAACTAAAAAAATCTCATTAGGTATAAAACTAATGAGATTTTTAAAATTTTACTACAAATGGTATCACAGCCATAATTGTATTATTGCCATACATAAATTAAAAATAATAAACGATATCATATGAATTCTATTATTTTTTCCATAAAACAAACCATATCCCAGGCGTATTTCGATCTAATTTATCTGTTAATAATAGAATTGCCATTTCCTCTACTGCAGAAACCGCCGCTATTACACACAGTACTATCATAACAGGATTCCACCCCCAATTAACATAAACAGGAATTCCGAAAAATATTGCCAGTCCGGCGGCTTTATTTGCATATGTATGGATTGTGGTCCATGTACTGTATCTGATATATCCGATCATTAAGCTGAGAATACGTATGAATGCAATCATAAATAAATATATCCATAGCCATCCCGGAATTATTACAGATTTAAGTATCACATAACCTGCAGTTAAAATCATCATCACATCCCCTAAACTGTCCAGTACCTCACCCGTCCTACTGGACGCCCGGTATTTCCTTGCAATCCAACCGTCAGCCCAATCACTGAAACCACAGATAAAATACAGAATCCAAAATGCTGTTCCAAGCGGCTGCATTAGAAATATCATACCCAAAGACAACATCATTCTGAGTATAGAAATAGCATTAGGCACCATTTTTATCATACTAACCGCTATCCTTTCTATTAATTTGAATATTTCTGTCCATTGCTAAAGAATCTGAATTTAATAACAGCTTTTATATTTATAAAAATAATTCTAACCCCACCCCAACTTCATGCACGTTAAGAAAATCGTTCATTTTGGCCTTGGCTCGAAAGGAAACACAGTGGCAGGGATATACTTTTCCAACTTGATTTTCCTTAAAATATTCTATCGTTTTTTCCAGACGCTCATCCGTATTAAATAAGTGGAATCCTCCAAGCACACCCAGAATCCTATTATCCTTGCATACCTGTTTGCTGTATTCCATGATATTGCAGATGCCGCTGTGGGAACAGCCGGTTATGATAAAAAGACCTTTCTCAGACTGATACACAAGTGCAGAATCATCCATAACCGTATCCGCTTTCCACACTCCACCACTGTTCTGTTCGCCGATTCTGGCTCTATTCTCAAAATCATTCAGAGACGGAATTTCTCCCAAAAAAGTCAGATTGTCACTTATCCGAACAGGCGTATTTGATAAATTCAGGCTTACTATCTTTTTCATTTCCTCATCAGAAAAAGGTGCTCCGATATCTTCCCTGCCATCTCTCTTCGGCTTGAAACAATCCGGATGTGCCAGAACTTTGACGTCCTGTAACGAGTACTGCTGCACGAGAAACTCCAAGCCTCTGGTATGATCATTGTGCCCATGAGAAAATACAATATGCGTTAACTTTCTCAGGTCAATATCCATCTCTCTTGCATTTGTGAGGAATAGATCAGAATATCCCGTATCAAATAAAATGCACTTATCCCCATCCTCAATATAATAGCTAACCGCAGGCTCACCTTTATAATATTGATCAATATAAGTATTGTTATCAATCAGAACCTTTAATCTCATTTCTATCTTCCTCCAACTTCGCTGCTACAGCTTTACTTTGCTTTTAATCATTAATTTAAAGTATAAGTTTAGGCTAAAATGCATTCATCTTCATTATGAATTCTAAACTTCATTCTATTTATTATCTTCATTTTACTAAGGGTTCAGTCTGCTTTTTACCTTCACACGCTTCATCTTACTTCTTAACTTTACACTTAATATTACACTTAATATTACCCTTACTTTTAACCTTCACTTTTAGTTTAACCTCAGAATTCCGCATAAACTATAAGCTGCCTTTTCCCTTCATCTACAATCTCAGGTCATCTGCCATGAAATTATACTTCAGAACAACTCTTAACAGGCTAATATACTATTGTTTTACTTCAGTCCACTGCCTTCACACATATCTCCGCCTTTCATTGCATTCATCTTATGCTCTATATGGGTTCGGACAGCCTATATGAAGGTCATATTTTCATCATCCCAATCATACATTATACCACACCATGGTATTGGAGGTTGCTTCATGAAATATGGATTAGCATTGGCCGGAGGCGGCACGAGAGGGGCGGCGCATGTGGGAGTGCTGAAAGCTCTGGATGAAGAACACCTTCTTCCATCATCCATAGCCGGAACCAGCGCCGGAAGTATTGTCGCAGGACTTTTTGCCTCCGGAATGAGTATCCCGGATATGTGTAATGTGGTTACGCATCTCTCCCGTCGCGGATTGTCTTATCTGGATCCGGACTATACGAATATTCTGAAACTATTACCTCAAATGATATGTAAAAGAACAGTAACACTTACCGGGTTGTTAAAGGGAAATAAACTTGCCGATTATCTATGCGAGCTCACTCACAATAAAACATTATCAGATGCTGCTATTAAGACCGTCATACCGGCAGTTGATATTGAAAGCGGAGATACCGTTGTTTTTACCAATTTTGCCTGGACTTATCCGTTGGAGCATGTCCTCTGGAAACACTCCGGAAAGCTTGGTGAAATCATGATGGCAAGTTCTTCCGTTCCTGCTATATTTCAGCCCCGAAAACTGGAGACCTTTCAGCTGGTGGATGGAGGCGTAACCAACAACCTCCCCGTTGATCTGCTGGCTGCAGCTGATGAAAAAAGAATCATCGCCGTAGACTTGGGCGATGATTATAAAAAGCCACCAAATAACTCTATATTTGAAGTGTCTCTGCATTCTTTTTCTATTATGAGCAGAGATTTAAAGGATTGTCTGTCGCAAAAAGAGCGATTACTCCTTAAGCCATCTCTTCCCGAGGAAGCAGGATTGTTAACCTTTGAATACATGACAGCCTGCATGGAAGCAGGATATCAGTATACGAAAAACATGATTCCCCGTATCAGGGAAGTTCTCTCAGAGCCTGTAAATCCATTAAAAAAACTATAATCTTCAAAGTTCGATCCCCAACGTTCTGAACATCGTCTTTTAAACCATGATAAGGCATCCATGCCTTATCTCCGGAAAGGAATGCTAACCTGTAAAAGCATTTACAGGGAGTTGGGGAAGCTTGCAGGTGCTGCCTGCTTATCAATTGCAGATCTTACCTTTTCTATGCTTTAATTGCCCATCGCATTTTTGTAGATCGGGCACGGCTGTTCAGATTGCATTCCTCCGCGGAAGGACGGATAACATCTGTTGCAATTTCACTGTAAACTCCTTCCCGGAACAGTTGTTTAAAAGACTTTTTCACGAGTCTGTCCTCTCCGGAATGGAATGTAAGTATGGCAGCCCGTCCGCCTTTTGACAGCACATTAGGAAGCTTCTCAAGGAATTGATAAAGCACTTCAAATTCACTGTTTACATCTATTCTCAATGCCTGAAAAGTCCTTTGACAGGATTTCTTAATCGCTTCTTTTCGTTCATTAGCAGGAATAAATTCCAGTGCATCCCCAATAATCTGCTGGAGTTTTGTTGTTGTGTCAATATCTATTCCTTTCTTAATTTCAGTAATAACTGCATTGGAAATCTCCTCCGCATAAGGTTCATCTGAATTATCAATTAACATTCCAACCAGTTCTTCCCGACCAATCGTTCTTAATCGCTCTGCTGCAGAGATGCCTTTTTCCGGGTTTAAACGCAGATCTAAAGGTCCCTCTTTTTTATAAGAAAATCCTCTGTCCGGATTATCTATCTGCATGGAAGAAACTCCTAAATCTGCCAATACAAAATCAAAGGTTCCAGCCTTCTCAGCCACCAGATCGATATCGGCAAAATTCATCTGCAATATAGTCAAAATCTCCGGTCCAAAGCCCAGATCCTCCAGCCGTTCCCTGGTCTTGACGATTTCAATCGGGTCTACATCCAATGCATACATATGCCCCTGGGATTCCAGACATTTCATCATTTCCAAAGTATGTCCGCCATACCCAAGCGTAGCATCTAATCCGGTCTGCCCCGGCTTAATCTGAAGAAATTCCAGTATTTCCTTAACGCAAATGGATATGTGCATCCCTACAGGCGTCCCGCCCTTCTGAATCACCCTGGCTACTGTCTCAGGGTATTTCTCCGGCTGAAGTTCCTTATACTTTTCCTTATATGTTTTGGGATGAGTCCCCTTATATCTTACACGACGTTTATGTTCCTGATTATCCATTGTCTTCCTCTCTTTTCTTATTCTGATAAACACCTTTAACGTATATTTTACCTTTTTATTCAGTTGTTTCCATGCCAGAAGTATGTCCCCCTGCCGGCTTCCTTCGCCTTATATAAGGCATTATCAGCAGTCTTATACGCTTCGGAAAATGACATTTCACCCTTATGAATGGTGACAATACCGATGGAACAGCTCTGTTTCATATCCATAACGGTAAAGATTCTGCCGACCTGATTAATCAGCTCAGAAGCGATCTGAACCCCTTCATCTTTACTTCGAAATCCCTTTAGAAACAGCATGAACTCATCTCCTCCAACCCTTCCTGCAATATCTGAAGGTCTGGCATGTTCCGCCAGAACAGCTGCTGTGCGCTTAATAAGCGCATCCCCTGACTGATGGCCCTTTTGGTCATTCACCCTTTTAAATTCATCGAGATCAATCAAGAACAACAGACCATCTGACATCTCTTCTTCCAGCAGCCTGCTGATATGTCTTTCGGTATATTTTCGGTTAAAAAGTCCGGTCATGGAATCCAGCTGAATATCTTTTTCCAACGCGGCACTGCGCCTCATGGCCTCTTCTGCCTTGCTTGCAAAGGTTTTGGGATAATACTCCCCATCCTGCTGGTAGATATAAGGAACTGAATGATGCAGGCTGTCGATGATCAATCTGCCGTCAGGCTCTGCATGCACAACAGAGGTAAGCCTGGTTTCCATATTAATAACCATCTGCTTTCCCTCAACATTAGATTCGCAGGCTTCAAATTCTCCGTATACAATACAGACATCCTCACTGACCAGCTTTGCTTCAAACCATTCATTTCTGATAATGAAGTCTATTCCTTTTGCTTCCTCCTGATCCTTTTTAAGACCGCAGATTAAAGATTCCATCTCTTGATAAAACTCATGTTTCCCCGTCCCAATCACCAATATATCAGGAGAAAGATATCTGAACATTTTCTCAATCTTTATCTGATCCCCGGAAATATAACTCTCCATTAACTGTTGAATCAACTGGCTGGCCTTGCCGCATATATCTTCCTTCCTCATAGATACCTCCGTTTCTATTAACCACATTATTATTATGATAACATATGGATTGTTATGTGTCGACTTCCTTTGCTGATTTTACAAAAGAAACATAACAGAGAGCCGGACCTATCGGAACGCCATTATACCCGCTGGGACATATAGCTGTCTATTTCCTGCTGCGTTAACTTCCTTACTTCGGTACCCGGATATTCACGGTACGCCCCGGCGCTGTAAACCGGGGCCATTTTTTCACACACTTTGTCTTTGTTTTTCTTTAGAAATACATGTAAATCTTCTATGTCTGCAAATATTTTATAGGATGCACGTCCTTTGTCATTCTTAATCTCATAGATACCACAGGCTTTTTTCCTGGTATAATCCGCTGTTCTTAAATATAGCGTTGCAATTTCTAAGGATTTAAATGGAAAATTCCACCTTTGTAACCCTCTTTTTTCATCCCGTTCTATGCAAATGCGTCGACCACAGGATCCGCAGATATACTGTGTATGATTTTTAAGGCAATCCAGAGGATTTAATAAAGGGGTGATCCTGAAATTGCTGCTGTAACATTCTTCACACATATTTTTCTTTACCTCCCTTACCTTTTTCCACTTCCAGGCTGCATCATATATAGAGCTTCATCCATGCTTACGCATCTGCCATACCTGTTGTTCCACATTTTCTCATTATAATATGCACATGCCTGTTCTCCGGTCAGGAACTCATTATCCACCGTTGTATTGCAGCCTCTCGGAATAATCATTTCAAACCCATGTTCAAAACCGCATTTCACAGTTGCGTCTATACAATAATCTGTCTGGATTCCCACGATCATGACCTGGTTTTCCTTCTTTGATTTCAAATAATCCACTAACCCGGTATCCCTGAATGCACTGTTTACAAATTTATCAAATATGACTTCTCCGATATTTGGCTGAAATTCTTTAATGATAGAAAAACCCCAGGCATCTTTTGTAAGTTCGGTTCCATCATCATGGCGGATATAAATGACCTCTGTCTGACTTTCCCTTGCCTTTTTAAGAAGTAGTTGTACATTTTCTATAAATTTCTTATAGTTATAGAGTGCCTCTGTTACGATCAATTCCTGTGTATCTACAACCAGTAATACCATTTTCATTCTCCCTTATATCTTATTTATTACTTCTGTTAACTGCACGTTTTATAAATTCTTTATAAGACCGCCAACGCCCTGTCCCCCAAAGTCAGGAGGTATCGCTGACAGAACGTGTATAAAATTACTTCCTGTCAGCAGTTCGTCACAGATTGGGAAAGAACATCATATACGTAGCTCTCCAAAATATCTACCAGTTCTTCGTCCATAAATTCATAATCATCATTAATATTGAGACAGATTATTTTCTTTCCGGCAAGCACATCACCATAATTGTCCCTGATTCTTCTTACATGTTTTTTCTCCATGCAGAAAATGATATCCGCCCATCCTAATAACCCGGACGTCACCTTCACTCTTGCATTTTTCTCTGTTCCTGCAGAACGAACAGAATATCCATCCATTCTCTGAAAGATCTTTTCAGCCGTCAAACTTCTTCTTTTGTTTTGGCTGCATAAAAATAAAATATGTATGATGTTAACCTCCATTAAATGTATTGAAAACTTAATGCCTTCAGTTTACTATATTTTATAAAAACAGTCTATCATAATAATAAGCTGCTATAGCAGAATCATCAGATCTTATTTGACCAAAAATGGGTATTGCCGGATCGCTGTCACGTTCCGGCAATACCCATTTTATCTACACTTCATTTCATTTTGGAGCAAATACCGCATTTTTCTGATACCCTCTTTTTGAGATCGGACGATCTCCTCTAATAATGGAACCAACGCTGGTAAGACAGGAAACTGCAAAGCATTCTCTGACATATATACCGCTCCTTTGTGATGTGGTATCATTTCACGCATAAAATTAGCATCAATACTATTTTCGGTGCGGGCTGCTTTCATCTCATAAAACATAGATTGTATGGTGTTGTAATTATTCTGTTCATAACAACTGAGTTCTTCCGGATAATTCATGGTGCACTGGCATTCCGGATATGCCGCTGTCATGTTTTCAATGCTTTTCTGTTGGGATGTAATAATATTCATAGCGATATTTTGTAAAGGAATGTTCGTCGTATACCTCAGCAGATTTTCAGACATGGCAATAGCGGCACAATGATGCGGAATCATCTGGGTTATGAAACTGCCTGAAATGCTCTCCGTGAGTTTCACCGCAGACATCTTCTGTATCATATTTTCTAATATACAATGATATTGTTCGACGTAATTTTTTGTATTATTACTTAACTGGCATGTATTGGTCATAATTTCACCCTCCTGCTATTTTATGCAGGCTGGTTTCATTTGTACCAGAATAATTTCATATTTACTTACCATATCATATTTTATCAATTATTTTTATTAATTTAATATTGCTTTCTGGCACAACCATCTCTTCCATTGGCTTTCACTGTATACAGTGCCTGATCCGCCATATTCAGGAGTTCATCAGCTTCTATGTCAGGACTATAAGCCTCATTGCAATACCCGATGGATACCGTCAGAAAATCAGATCCGGGATTCTTCTCGTGACGAATCTTCTCCTGGTTTAGATCCGCAGTTACCTGTTCAATATAAGTTCTAACTTCCTGATCTTTCATGTTCACGCACAGACAGACAAATTCGTCTCCACCGTAACGGCTGAGATAGATGCCCTTCACAACATTATGGGACAAAATCTGGGCTACTTTTCGTAAAATCACATCTCCCTGGAAATGACCGTAGTAGTCATTGTACTGCTTAAAATAATCAACATCCAACATGATATAGCCCAATGTCTGTACGTTTTTCCTGTGGGTCATCTTAGTCACAACTTTATTAAATGACCGTCTGTTATATAATCCGGTCAGTTCATCAAGCTGGCTGGCATTTTCCAATACCCTTCTTTGATGAATCATCTGTTCATGATCCATTGCAGCCTGGTGTATCTGAATCTTGGAAAGCATACTTTGTGATCGCATCTCATCCTCAATGGCCGTAATCTTCTTCACAATGTTATAATATTCCTCATATGCCTTATCCAGCTGTTCTTCTTCCTGATACATCTGATAAAATTGTATTTTAAGTATCTGTATGCGGTAAAGTAAGGATAATGATACGTCATATTCAAATTCCTGTATAATATCCAGGAGTTTCTTACATCTCTCCCGATCACCAATTTTCAGCATGTTTGCACAGATGCCTTCTGCCATGTCACAGACAAAAAACTGGTCTTCCACATTCAACAGACCATCTTCAATTATTCTGTCTACTTCTGCAGCACATCTACCGCGATCGCCAATCATCGCATAGTAAGCACACCAGCTGCACCCTGACCGGATTTTGCTATATACACTGTCATCACACAATTCATCACAATTCTCAAGAGCATTTCTTGCTCCATCAGCATCCCCCAGATGTCCGCATGCTTCAGCCAGGTTTGTTAAAAAGCAGACTGCAGCTTCAATATTATCTTCCACCAGGCTATCCTCTATAGTCTCATATGCCAATTGAAAATATGTCCTGGCTGTATCCCAGTCTTCTCTGCTGGCAAAAGAATAACCGATATTATTATACAGCTTTCCCGCCATGCCCCTATTTCCCAGCTTATCTGCCAGTTTATTACCCTCCAGAAAATAAGACAGCGCTGTCTGGTCATCATTCAATTTCTGATAATAGAGCCCGGCGAAATTACACAATACCAGCATCAAGTCATCAAAACCATATTCTCTACATAGGTTACTTGCCCGAAGCAGATAAAAGCCACAGCTGGAATACTCCCCTAATGCCAGGTGACTGTCTACTAAATATACATTTGCAAAGGCACAGCCATAGGTGTACTGCTCCGCGTCGGATACATCCAACAGCTTTTTACAAAGCCTCCGCTCTTCTTCCATATCCGTATATCGAACCTCCAGGACTTTCTCCATCAGTTTCGTTTCATATGAATTTAACTTCTTTTTTCTACTCATAACTCTACTCTTTTTCTGGAATATGTGTTGCGGCCGGAGCGCTTACTCTCATAAAGCGCCTGGTCTGCAAGCTGAAACAGTAAATGCATATCTACCTGCGCATTGTCTTCACCTGCCGCATAGCCAATAGAAAGGGTCACTTCCCTGCTGCAAAGAGACTTTTCATGTGGAAGCGCTTTAAAATGCAGACTGTCTATGATGCAATTGATCAATATTTCTATCTCTTCCACCAATAATCCTTCACAAACACATACAAATTCATCGCCCCCATAACGGCAGGAGTAAACCCCTTTTTGCCTGTTTTCTAAAAGACAGCGGCCAATCTCCTGCAGTATGATATCCCCTTTTAAGTGTCCATAATAATCATTATATTCTTTAAAATAATCTATGTCCAGAATAATAATTCCCATATTTTTCAGGTGATTTTCATTTGTATACTCACGCATGAGTGATTCTAAATATCTGCGGCTGTATACCCCTGTTAATTCGTCCACATTAACTTCCCGCTCTAACGTTTCCTGTTCGGACTGCATGATTTCCGTCTGCTGCATTAACTGATCTAAATGAATCTTTGATTTCATGGCATTTACAATAATATTGTTTACCTTGGTACGAAATTTTTGATTTTTCTCATAGTATCTGTGATATGCTCCTGCATGTCTGGAAGATGGCTCAAACAACAGCTCATAGCGGATTGCAGACTCTTCAAGAACCTGCATCTGATCCACTCCGTCTTCTACGCTGGTGTCCTGCATCTCCTCAAGAAAAAGCTTTGCATAATGGGCATTACCCAAATCCATCATTTTCTGGACCAATGTGTGGTAGGTTTCAAATGCAGACAACATATCTTCATTGATAACTTCCCGGTTCCCAAGTATCAGTTCTGCAAATTCAAATGCTTTTTCTTTATCACCGGCAGCCGCATAGTAGAGGCACCAATTCTTATATCCCAGCACTTTTTTCTGTTGGGTATCCACGCCTGTTTGATCGCATTCTTCAATATATTTCCTGGCTTCCTCATATTGATTCAGAAGTAATAACACCTCCGCCAGATTACCCAAAATGGAGAGACGGACCGGACTGTCCTCTAATGCAGACTGCAGTTCATAAGCCTTCCTATAATAATTCAGTGCCTCTTTATAACATCGATGGCGCTGAAAAGCAAATGCCAGGTTGTTCAATACCACACATTCTCCTGCCATATCATTCAGCCGCTCCGCTACTGTAATTGCCTTCAGGTAATATTCAATGGAGTTTTCTTCATCAGCACGCATATCATGATAGATCCCAAACAGACTATATACCCGCAGTTTAAGATCATCCCAGTTATGATTTTCCAAAAACAGATTCTCCGCCCCCATCAGGCATTTCCCCGCATGTTCCTCATCATAAACAGCTATATAGTAATCTCCCAGATATGTCAACGCAAAAGCTTTTCCATAGGAATCATCGAATTTTTCTGACCAGTCCAGCAGTTCCTGGCACAGTCTCTTTTCTTCTTCCAAATCTGTATAACGAATTTCCAAAATTCGGGTCATGATCTTATTCATGCCGTGATTTAAATATCCTGTCATTCCATTGGCCTCTTTTATCGATTTTGGTCTGCATAGTGACAGGCAGCCGATGCCCGACTGAAACCACTTTTAGTGCAGGTTTTTCATTCTTAATTCATTCTTACTCCATTCTTACACCATTTTTTCGTTCACTTACAGCTGCCTGCAAAAGGATAACCCTTAATTGATCTTGTCTGCCGCTTGCAAGAGCGCTGCCCAGGTCTCCTCTGCATCCATTCCCAAGATAAATAATATATTGTTCAAAGACCGGCTTGTCCAGCCCATACTTCGCTGTAAGGGCGGACTGAATAGCCGGTCTGATTGCTTTATCTTCTGCCCTCTGTCTTATCCGGCATTAATGGACGCTCCGTCACATACATTAAAATACTGGAATGGTGTCCGTACCAGACCTTCCAATTTGCCTGACACCGCATAGGTCGTACAGGTAAAATACAGCGGTCCCATCGCCATATCCTCCAGCAATAACTTCTCTGCCTGAATCATCAGCTCCTGTTTTTTCATAGGATCGCCCTGCACATCTGCATCAGCCAGCAGCTTGTCATACTCCGGATTCGTATATTTCCCGGTATTATTGGCATTATCGCTGGCAAAGTACTCCAGAAATGTCAAAGCCGTATTCTCAGTAGGTCCGTTTGCCTCAATGCTTATATTGAAATCTCCACTTTCCTTAGCTTCCTGAAGGGATTTCCATGCCTGGGCATTAACCTTCACATCAATGCCAAGATTAGCCTTCCACTGCTGCTGGATATATGCCGCCTGATTCTGGCTGTAAGACGTATCCGCAACATCCAGTGTCAGCTTCAGATCTGCTGCTGCCACATTCAATTCCTTCAGAGCAAGCTCCATACATGCTTTCGCCTTTTCCAGATCATAGGCAAATAAACTGCCACGTGCGCTTGCATAGCTTTCCTCTCCTGCGCCTGCAATCATCTCCGGTACGAGACCATCTGCTGCAACTGAACCATCTGCAATTACATTATCGAGAAGACTTTGTGTATCAATAGAGAATGCCAGCGCCTTTCGTAGGTTTATATTAGCCAGATATTCGTTGTCCATATTGAATCCAAGATACCAAGATCCCCCGTCAATATAGGAACGAATTGCATTTTCATCTTTGTCCTTCACCTGTGCAATCTGCTCACTGTATATATTACACAGATCAATTTCCCCTGTAGTAAATGCATTTAGTCTGGTATTCGTATCGCCGATCATAACCAGTTTTACTTTTGGAATCTTAATATTAGAAGCATTGTAATATTCATCCCACTTTTCCATCATCATATGGTCATCATGTGTCCATTCCGTCAGCTTGTACGCTCCATTAGTAACCATCTTATCCGCTTCCTTCCCATATTCCGCTGCCCCAATTTCTTCATAGGCCTTCTGGTTCATTGGGAAATACATGGGCAGAGCTAAAAGAAACAGGCCCTCCGTCATGGGATGTGACCATTCAATTTCCAAAGTATAATCATCAATTATCTTAATTCCAAGTTCCGATTCATCTGCCTTTCCATTATAAAAAGCCTCTCCATTTTTAATATTCTCATATAAGAGAGACGCCATGATTGCTCCCGTATCCGGCTTCATCTGTGTTACCCATGAAAAATAGAAATCCTTTGCCGTAACCGGATCCCCGTTGGTCCACTCTGCATCCTTCTTTAGAGAAATAACATATTTCGTGTTATCATCACTAATATCCCATTTTTCCGCCAAATCAGCCACCGGCTCATCATTTTTGTCTAGTCTGGCAATGCCCGACATGCAGTGTGACAAGATACACATGGCCGTTGAATCATAGGCAAGCATGGAATTCATCTCAATCGGCTCTGCGGTAATATCCAGCACGACAGTATCTTCTTCCGTGGTACCCGGGAATACACTTGCTTTTTTCTGAACTTCTTTTCCTCCGGCACCAGCATTGCCACAGGATACTAAATTGAACATCATAATTAAAATCATTGCAAATGCCAGAAATTTTCTCTTTCTCATAGCTCTCTTCCCCTTTTGAATAAATAGTGTAAATGGAAATTTATGTATTTGGGGTAATTATAGCATTTGTTGAAATGGGTTGTCAATTTATACGTGTGGGGATTTAGGGGTGAGTTTATAGAATACAGTAGGAAAGGGACCTGTAGTATCTTTGTATTTGCACAGCCTCTGGCCA
>OATB01000243.1_pt1 | contig 50818 bp, 52 predicted proteins | sample 1494941 | NCBI WGS metagenome assembly OATB01 (sample SAMEA2579931, study PRJEB22360) | human gut metagenome | reverse complement strand
AGAGCCGGCATTTGCCGGAACTGGCGATTCCTAATTAGGGACTTATTTTACAGCCCCTCTTTTTTCATTATTTCAGAATTTCACTTAATACCTGGAACAGGTGGCTGACATCAATGGGCTTAGGCACAAAGTTGTTCATACCAGCAGCATATGCAGCGTCCATATCTTCTTTGAAAGAATTGGCTGTCATGGCTATGATTGGTATATTCTGTGCATCCGGGTGGCTTAATTCACGGATTTCCCTGGTTGCATCCAGGCCATTTTTAACAGGCATCTGAATATCCATAAGTATACAATGATAATATCCGGAAGGGCTGTTACGAAACTGATCTACGGCTTCCTGCCCATTTTGTACGCGTTGAACGTGGGCACCCTGCATTTCCAACAGCTCAACTGCAATTTCAGCATTGAGGTCATTGTCTTCCGCAAGAAGAATTTGAAGAGCTGCCAAATCGGGTTGTTCCTGTCCATCCGATTCCTGATCCAATGCATTATCTTGCTGGATATGGGGCTTCTCTCTGCAAATAGGAAACTCTATAGTAAAAGAGAATTCTGAGCCTTTTCCCGGTGTGCTTTCTACACTTAGATTGCCCCCCATTAAATGTACGATGGTTTGACTGATTGGCAGACCTAATCCGGTTCCTGAACTTTTGGAAACAGAGTTACCCGCCTGTTCAAATGCAACAAAGATTCGTTCTAACGCATCTTCAGGGATTCCTACACCGGTATCTCTGACTGAGAAGCGGATCCTAGCATGGGTATCTGTATGGGAAAGTTCTGCAGCATCCAGCCGGATGGTGCCCCCGGAGGGGGTAAACTTCAGTGCATTAGACATCAGATTGGTTAATATCTGCTTCAGCCTTATCACATCCCCCACAAGCCAGTCATGGGGTATCTGATAATGAAACGTGCAATCCAGCCCTTTTTGCTCACCCTGGGACTGTATCATACTTTCCAGTTCATTCAGCATAACGGACAGGGTAAATTCCTCTTCATCTAATACCATTTTTTCATTTTCGATCTTGGACATATCCAGAATATCATTGATCAGTGCCAGAAGATAATGGGACGATGACTGGATTTTCTGCAGGTATTCGGCTACTGCCGGTGTAACATCTGCCGACATACTCGCGAGGTTGGATAATCCTACAATGGCATTCATAGGAGTACGGATTTCATGTGACATTTTGGACAGGAAACCACTTTTGGCTCGATTTGCAGCTTCTGCTTTCTGCAGTTCATTTTTCATCAGTGTATTTCTTACTCTGGAACGCATAATGATTAACAAAATTGCAACCAGCAGCAGAAGAAATACGGTTACGATCAAAATAAACGCAAGGGGATTGGAATATATCATTGTGGAAAGTGTAACATTATTAAATCCCAGAGACACCATGTTGCGGTTGGTTATGGCTGCTTTGTCAGTTTCTGTTAAATTGCTGATTGATTTATTTAATATCGTGAGAAGAGTCGGTGTTACCGGGCGTGGAAGTGCAAAAGCAGCATTAGTTTTGGTGGTGTTAGTGGTAAGGATGGTAACATTTTGAAAACTGCCTGACTGAAGATCCCTCTCCATACCTGCTGATAACCCAAAGATATAATCTGCTTCACCGCTGTTTACGGCTTTGATACCCGCCAGAGTTGTGGGATAAATTTTTACCTGATCTGCTTTCACAGAAGAAGGAAGGGTTCTTCCGTCTAAAATAGCGGCAGTTAACCCGTCTGAGGGGTAGCTTATAAATTTATTTTTAACTATTATATTACTCATTGAGGAATAAGAAGCAGTCAGAGCCAGTCCTTTTTCTGTGGCCGTGGATTCGTTATCCAGAAAGCATCCGAGCATATCTGCTTTTCCGTTTTGCACCAGTTCTATGGCATCATTATAATTGTCGGCAAAGACGAATTCGAATGTCAGGCCGGAATCTTCTTCTATTTTTTTCAACAATTCAGGAACAATACCATTGTGGTCACTTTCATCTTCCAGACAGAATAAGGGATGCCACTGTGATATTGCTGCCACCTTTACCGGCTTTCCCTCATCGATAAAATCTCTCTCTTCCTGGGTGAAAGTGAGCTTTGTATCCGTGATATTGGGATAATTGATATCATAGTGCTCCTGGGCATAGTTAGGATTGGAATCCAGAATAAACCACATTGCCTGATTGAGTTCATCCAAAATATCCTGATTTCCGTGAGTAGTAACGATATACATTGGCTGCGCCTGAAATTCAGCCGCTATCCGGAATGTACCGTCTGCATCCTGATCGTTACCCAGAAGAAGGTCCACATCTCCATTTTCCAGATGGTGATATAGTTTTTCATCTATCATATCATCATTTGTATAGTACTTCAGTTCGCAGGTAATGGCATTGAGATCCAGAAATTTTTGCAGCCGTTCTATTTTATCTTTGGCCTTTTCAAATACGCCAATGGTTTTTCCATTTATTGTCTGGATATCGTAGCTTCGGATGTCAGTATCGTTTTTTCTTGCAAGAAGCACCGCGTGGCTGTAACCAATGGTATAATCGGGATAGTCAAACCATTCTTCATAGCTTTTGTCATAGAACATACCGCCCATTAAATCAATGTCTCCGGCTATCAGCTGATTCATCAGGTCACCGCCGTTACCATCTACAAATTCGTATTCCCAATTGGTATATTTTGAAATTTCACTTAAAAAATCAGCCACCTGTCCTGTCCGGTTGCCAGCCTCATCTATATCAGAAATTCCCTTCATAATGGGATATGCGACTTTTAGTACCCGGCGTGTTGTTGTATTTTCTTTGGAAGTGCTGCCGGCAGACACATAGAGTTTTGGAATCCCGGCACAAAAGAGAAGCATTAATGCTAGACTGAATGCCAGGCATCGTGTTTGTCGTTTCATAGTATTTTCCTTCCATACAAATATATTTTCATGAATTTTATCTAAATGTTTTGAGTCATGTTAAAAAGGCTCTACCCTATACATATTATATAATTAATCAAATAGAATAACAAGCATGAATGCTCTAAAATACAAAACAGATTGCTTCTGGACGATTTTACAGTTTTTCAAACGTACTCCTCTATTTTTATTGGAAAAAATCTTCTATGATTAAGATATCTATAAAAATACGGAGGTATCGGAAGATGAAACAAATGACATTTGCGCTGTATTTTGCCAACAGGGGATTTTTCCCGGAAACATTAATTGCCACAGCCAGAAAGGAAATGGCAGAAGCCGTTACAAACGCAGGTTACCAGTATCTTATGCCAGAGGAAGAGATGACCAGATATGGTGCAGTAGAAACCAGGTCAGAAGGGAAATGCTATGCAGCCTGGCTGAAAAGCCATCAGGGCGAGTATGATGGCGTGATAATGTGCCTGCCTAATTTTGGGGATGAAAATGGCGGAGTTGCCGCAGTACAGGATGCAGGAGTGCCCATCCTTCTCCATGCTTATCCCGATGAAATAGGAAAAATGGATTTTGCCCACAGGAGGGATTCCTATTGCGGAAAGTTCAGCTTTGCAGATGTATTCCATCAATATGGAATACCGTTTACTATGCTGGAACCCCATGTAGTACACCCGCTGTCGGAAACCTTTGCTTATAATCTGCATGACTTTGCCGGAATCTGCCGTGTCGTAAATGGGATGAAACGATTTTCAGTAGGAGCCTTTGGTGCCCGGACAAGTAAATTTAAAACAGTGCGCTATGATGAGATTACACTTCAAAAATACGGCATTACCGTTGAGACATTTGATCTGTCCGAGCTGATATTTAAAGTTCAAAATATGGATGACAGGGATATGCGGGTACTCAGGAAGGTGGAACGCCTGGTGGACTATACCGATTTCAGCTGTGTGCCGCCAGATAAGACTACCGTACTTGCAAAGGTGAGCGTTGTAATAGATGAATATATTTCTGACTATGACCTGGACTGTATTACCCTTCGCTGCTGGGATGAATTGCATGAAATTCTTGGAATTGCACCCTGTGTACTGCTGAGCGAATTAAATGACAGGGGGATTGTGGCATCCTGTGAAATTGATCTCTGTTCCGCTATTAATATGTATGCAATGCAGCTGGCATCCGGTATGCCTGCCACGGTTTTGGACTGGAACAATAATTATACGGAAGACCCAGACAAGGTGATTCTGTTCCACTGCGGACCGGTTGCGCAGACATTGATGACAAAAAAGGGAACTGTAACAGACCATAAGATGTTTGCCAAAGGAAATCCCGGTTGTGGATGGGGAAGTAATGAGGGGCGAATCAAAGCATTTCCCATGACCTACTCCAATTGTAAGACAGAGGATGGGAAGCTCACCGTTTATGCGGGTGAGGGAAAGTTTACCGAAGATCCCATAGAAGATGGGTATTTTGGCTGCGGCGGAGTGGCAGTCATTGACAAGCTTCAGCCCAAATTAATCATGCTTGGACAAAATGGGTTCCGCCACCATACCGCTGTGGGGATGGGACACATGAAAAAGGTGTTAAAGGAAGCATTTACCTATTATCTGGGGTATAACTGGATGGAAATTTAGATAGTAAGACTGGAGGGATGATGATGGCAATTGGGGGACTGGATATAGGAACAACAGGCTGCAAGCTTACAATATACGATAATAAGGGAACATACATATATAAAGCTTACAGGGATTATCCTTCATCCAGAGGGGGAAAGGAACAGGAAATTCACGGGGAATTCATTTGGAACTCGGTACGGGATGTCATTCGGGAAGCCGCCGAATACAATCCGGACATTCAGGGAATCGGCGTGACCAGCTTCGGGGAGACCTTTGTACTGTTAGATGAAAAGGATACTCCCCTGGCACCGTCTATGCTTTATACGGATCCCAGAGGAGATGTGGAGTGCAGGGATCTGGTACAGAAGCTTGGAGAGAAAAATATAGCTGCAATTACCGGACTGAAACCTCATTGCATGTACAGTATTTCGAAACTGATGTGGATGCAGAGACACCGTCCGGATATTTATGGCAGGGTATCCAGAATTCTGCTTATGGAAGATTATATTATCTACATGTTGACAGGCATCACTCAGATAGACTATTCAATAGCATCCCGGACTATGGCATTTGATATCCGGAGATTATGCTGGAGCACGGAAATATTAGAGGCAGCCGGGATTGATGAAAAGCTGCTGTCCAAAACAGTTCCCACCGGAACCCCAGCTGGATATGTCCAAGATACGGTGGCAGCAAAGCTGGGGCTAAAAGAGAAAACATTAATCGTATCTGTCAGCCATGACCAAGTGGCGGCGGCAATCGGTGCCAGTGTCTTCGGTGATGCTGCGGCAGTTGACGGTGCAGGTACCGTAGAGTGCATTACCCCTGTGTTTACCGGAATTCCGGAAAATGATGTACTGTACCGGGGAAGCTACGCAGTTGTACCTTATATAATTCCAGGGAAATATCTCTGTTATGCGTTCTCCTTTACCGGAGGAGCATTGGTAAAATGGTATATTGACAATCTAGCAAAGTATGAGAAATATCTGGCTGAACAGGAAAATAAGTCTGTCTACGAAGTATTGGAAAACAATATGAAAGATGAACCCACAGGAATTCTGGTGCTTCCTCATTTTGCAGGTGCAGCCACGCCTTACATGGATACCGGATCCAGGGGAGCGATCACAGGCCTTACTGCCGCAAATAATGTATCTGACCTGTACCGGGCAATGCTGGAAGGGGTGGTCTATGAAATGCGGCTGAATATGGAGGAACTTTCTAAGGCAGGAATCGGAATAAAAAAACTAAAAGCTGTGGGCGGCGGGGCAAATTCCAGGGTCTGGATGCAGATGAAAGCCGATATATTAGGGGTTCCCGTGGTATCCCTGGGCTCCAGCGAAGCGGGAGCAGCCGGAAGTGCCATGCTGACGGGAATTGCCTGTAACGTCTTTGAGAACCTGGAATCAGCAGCAGACAAGATGGTAAAGGAATTAGAGACATATTATCCCCGGCAAGAGCAAAGAGAAGCTTATGAACCATATTATGAAAAATACAGACAGCTCTATCCGTCAGTCCGGCACTTGATGGGATAGCAACCGGATGAAAAAGTATCATACCGGGTAGAAATTGAGATTCTGGAAAGTGAATCCGGATGGGAAAATTAGGAGGGATATTGTGTTAGTTACATTGAAGGAAATATTAAGGCTTGCCCAGGCGAGAAAATGTGCTATAGGATCTTTTAACACACCGAACCTGGAGAGTATTATAGCCGTGATCAGAGGGGCGGAGGAACTGGATGTTCCGGTAATTATTATGCATGCAGAAATCCATGAGGAAATGATGCCGATTTCGCTGATCGGGCCTATTATGATAAGATGTGCGGCAGAAGCCAAGGTTCCGGTATGTGTCCATTTGGATCACGGCACCAGTTTGAACTATTTATATAAGGCGCTGGATATTGGATTTACATCCATTATGTATGACGGTTCGGCATTAAGCTATGAAGAAAATGTGGCAAATACCTGTATCGCTGTGGAGATGGCAAAGCGGACAGGGGCTTCTGTGGAAGCGGAAATTGGAGTTCTGGGAAAAAGGGAGCTGGGTCTGGGACACGAATCCAGTCAGGAAGACTGGGCAGAAGAGGTCTATACCGACCCGGAGGATGCAGGCCGTTTTGTGAAAGAGACAAAGATAGATGCATTGGCATGTTCCTTTGGTACTGCCCACGGTTTGTATTTAAAAAAGCCCAAATTAGATATGAATGTGCTGGACCGGGTGCGGGCAAGGGTGGATATTCCTCTGGTTATGCACGGAGGGTCCGGTGTCAGCGAAGAAGACTATAAAACGGTGATACAAAAAGGAATACGGAAAGTAAATTATTATACTTATATGGCGAAAGCCGGGGGAGAGGAAGTAGAGGGACAGTTTGGGTTTAAAAAGATGCCCCTCGTAAATGACGGGAAAAAATACAATCTCTATTATTCGGTTGTGGAACAGGGGAAAGAAAAGCCGGTCTATTATCATGAGATTGTACAGTGGGGAATCGATGCCATGAAAGAGAATGTGAAGTCAGCTTTAGAGGTTTTTAGTGGAATGCATAATGAACAGATTTCCAGTGCCCCAGTGCGTAAAATCCAGTGATATAGCACCCGCTATCCGCAAGCTGCATATCTGTGATTCTAGCTATAGACCGGCTACGCCGTTGCTTCGAGCATACCCACGCAGCAATGGAACATGTTCTTGCAGTTCTTCTGTACTTTTGGTACTATTAACAGGTAGCTAGTACTGCGGTCAGTACAGATTGTATAAAGCAGAGGACATGCCCATGAATCTAAGTTTAGACAATAAAAAATTAAAAGAATTAATGAAAGACTTCTATACGCTGACCGGAATCAAAATGGTTCTGTTTGACAGTGATTACCATGAGATTCTGTCGTATCCTCCGGGGCATTGTGCGTTCTGTGCAATCATGCATGGGAATCCGGTAACGCAGAAGCATTGTATTGAATGCAACCAGAATTCATTCGAGTACTGCAGACGCAACAGCGAGCTGACGGTGTATGAGTGTCATGCGGGACTGATCGAGGCAACGGCACCGCTGAAGGATAACGGAATTATTATCGGCTATGTAATGTTTGGACAGATTACAGACCTTGCAAACCGGGAGGAACTTGTTACAAACCTGCAAAATGTCTGTAAAAGATATCAGATTTACCAGCCCGGATATGAAGAAGCATTTTCTAAAATCAAGTACAAGAGCCGTGAACAGATACTTGCGGCGGCTAAGATTTTAGAAGCATGTACGTTTTATGTTTTACTGAAAGAAATGATCTTTCTGGAAAAGGAACAGTTTTTACATAAATTAAATATGTATATTATGGGACACTTGGCAGAAAATATAACAGTAAAAGATTTGTGCGACGAGTTTAAAGTAAGCCGGAGCAGGCTGTATGAAGCTGCAAAGCAATACCTGGGAATAGGTATTGCTGAGTACATTAAGCAGAAGAGGATCGAAGCGGCTAAAAATTTTTTGAAAAACTCCTGCGATCCTATCACAGAAGTATCAGAAAAAGCGGGATTTTCAGATTATAATTATTTTTGCAGGATATTTAAAAAGACAGTAGGGATGCCGGCAAAGAAATACCGAAAGATATATCAGCAGGATGTAACGAATTAACCGTTATATCCTGCTGATATTTTATGCCCCGGTATAAGCAATTTGAAATCGATTTACTAAGCTTCGCTACTTGTATCTGGATGCCAGTATTTCAAGCTCACTGTGGGTTCTGGAAATCGCTTCCTGAACTTCAATTTTTTCATCCAGGAGAGGATAAAACCATTTACAGACAATGGCATCAATTTCTTTTTGGGAAAGGATGACATTATTTTTTAACTTTGGGGGAAGTGTGGGCTTCGTGTATTTATAGGTTGCATGATACAGCGGCAGCCAGGGATAGAGCTTTATCAGTTCATCATTTGTATAGGTGGAGGTAATGGCAGACTGCCCTCCAAGCAAGGTTAAATAATTGGCTACCTGTTCATCGCAGGTCCATTTCAGAAATTGAAAAGCTTCGTTCTTTTTCCTGGAATAACTGGATATCCCCAGACCCCAGCCACCCAATAAGGGACTTCGCCCAGGTATGTGGTGATAGCCGATTGAGCCGATCATGCTGCTTTTACGCAGATCCACCACATCGGTTAAAAACGAAGGATAAGTGATCAGCATAGCGGTATCCCCTTTCAGAAAATCCTCCACCGCTACCACATCTGTCGCAGTGCGGTAGTTGGGCTTCGCGCATTTTACGGCACGAACCAGGTTAATATACGCCTTCAGAGACTGGGCAGAGTCCAGGCAGACATTCCCCCTGGAGTCAAATAAGCTGCCTCCATATGCCCGCAGACGCATGTATATCTCTGGAGACAGACACTCGTCATAGGCAGCAGGAATTGTAATGCCATAGTCAATCACGTTCGTTTCCGAGGTAAAATACTCTGCAATAGTATTGAATTCTTTTAAAGTCAGCGGAGGCCTGAGGGTGATATTATTCTTCCGCTCATAGGCAGACTTCAGAGCTAAATTTTCAAATAAATCCTTCCGGTAGTAAAAAATCTGAGGTGCATACATATATGGAATCCCATAGTAGCGCTGATTAAAACTGCTGAAATACTGCAGACAGTCCGGAAAAAATATATTCAAATCAAAGGAGGACAGCTCTTCGGTGATATCCTCCAGGATATGAAAACTTGCCAGGGTGGAAAGCCAGGGTAAATCATACATAATCACATCATATGCCTGGTCTTCCGGCATTTTGGAAATGTCCAGTATTGTCTCATAGAGGTTATGATGGGGAAGTATGGTTATCTGTGCATGTATGCCGGTCAGATTTTCAAAGTTTTTAAGCAGCCCCTCCAATACATGTATCTGGGGGGTATCTAACATCAATATTCGGATGACTGTTTGTGAGTCATCATCTGAGGCCTTTTCCTCTGTTATTTTCCGGTCGGAAAAAGTCAGCCTGTTTTCCAATGCCGGATTCTTCAGTATAATCTTTTCCGTTTCCTTCGTAAGTGGGGCACTTAACTGCTCAAATAACAGAGAAGAGGCAGTCTGGCCAAGCTTCATGGCAGGACGTGCGGCAGACATGGAGGCAAAGGAGTGCGTATGGAGGTTCCAGTGTTCTTCACCTAAGGAAAGGACAGGGATCTCCTGTTTGCCAAAGCCCAGGATATTTAAGCCTTCAATAATTCCGGTAGCGATAGATTCTGAAGTGGCAATGATTGTCTCAGGTTTTTCTGTTTTAAATATATTAATGGTTTTACGAAAAGCATCTTCCTTGCTGGCGGTTGTTTTTATAATAGCAGAAGGATTAAACCTAATGCCTGATTCGGCAAAAGCAGCCTGAAATCCTTCCATGCAGTTACTTTCGCAGGTATACTGCTTTGGACCGCTCATAAGAAAAATATTCTTGTACTGATGTTCAATCAGATTTTTCGTCATGTACTGGACGATGGAATAATTGTCAAAGGATACAAAATTGGCATCCAGACTATGGATATTCCGGTCAATTAAAACTATGGGCTTTTGTGCGGAGGTAAAGTGTTCGTAATAGAATTTCCAGTTGTCCGGCTGGCAGGACACCAGAATCAGTCCGCATATCTGCTTTTTTAAAAAATTATTTACAATGGTCTGCTCAAAGTCCGGAATATCGTAGGAAAATGATAAGTTTATATAATATCCCGTATTTTGAAAAAAGTTTTCTATACCCTGAAAGAGCTGAACATAATAGGAGTCATCAAAATTGGGCAGGATCACCCCGATGTCGGTATAGGAATTTGATTTCAGGTTTTTGGCGGGCAGATTCTGGGAATATTGTAAAATCTCCACGGCTTCTTTTATTTTAGCGCTGACAGCTTTACTGACAGGCTTGGTGTTGTTCAGATAATTTGACACAGTGGCAATAGAAACACCTGCAAGTTTCGCAACATCTTTAATGGTAGCCATATCTGTAAACCTCCTATTACATCCTAATATAGTAAATCATGCGGTACAGAACTGTCCGGAAATTCATTCCCCACATCTGCACGCCCTGGTATAAATATAAAAATAGCATACATGGGAATTTTTGTAAAGGAGAGTGAAACGTTTAAATGAAATTGATTAAATGTTTAAATGAAAATATTGACTATTATGTGCAATAACATTAAAATAGACTTGTCAAACACACAATCTTTCGTCAAGATGACGAAGAAAAAACTTTTCAAGAATGGAGAAGGAGGAATACTAATGAAAAAGGCAATTGCATTACTTATGGGGTTAACAATGGCTGCAAGTATGATGGCAGGGTGTGGGACGGATCAAAAAACAACAGGTACTGAGGCAACGGAAGCAAAAACAGAGGCTACCGCTGCCGCCACCGCCGGGGAAACGAAGGAGAAAGATACAAAAACGGCAGATGGAGATACAGCCGGTGAAAAAAAGAAATTAAAGATTGGCGTATCGATCATGGAACTGACAGCGTATACCTGGTATCAGGGTGTAATTGACGGCTGTAAGCAATGGCTGACGGAGAATGGAGAAAAAAATAACGTGGATATTGATTTCTCCTTTGAAGATTCCAGGTCTGATGTACAGACGATGCTGACAAATGTAGAAAATATGGTCGCATCAAAATGTGATGGCATTATTCTGTTTCCGGCAGATGCATCTTCCGCAATTCCTACGATGAAGCAGTATGTGGGTGAGGGGATACCTTTCATCGTAGGCGATTATGCACAGGATGTTAAGTCTGACAGCGATGTAGTCTGGTCTACCTTCGTAGGCCATGATATGAAAGCCCTGGGAGAAAAAGCCGGGCAGGAAGCAGTGAAGTATCTGGACACGCTGGGAAAAAAAGATCCCACCTGCCTGTTTATTTCACGTCCAACTTCCGGACAGGTATCTCAGGACCGCTTTGAAGGATTTAAATCAGCAGTCCTTGCGGCATACCCGGATGCAAATGTAATTGAAGAAGGCGACACCGGAGCCGGAAACCGTGATTCAGCACAGACCCTTATGGAAAATGTTCTGCAAAGAGAGGCATCCATTGATGTGGTGTGCGGACATAACGATGCGGAAGTGGTCGGAGCTTACAATGCAGCGGTTGCACAGGGCAGGGAAGAGATTAAGTTTATCGGTATTGCGGGGGATATTGATGTACTTGGATGGATAGAAAAAGGCAACGACAAATGGCTCGCTGAAGTGCTTCAAGATCCCGTTGTCCTGGGTTATCAGGCAACAGATGCCATGTACCGTGTGCTTGTAAATAATGAAAAGCTGCCGGAAAAATATGAACTGCCGGAACCAGATGCTATTACAAAGGATAATATTGGGGATTATGACTGGAAAAACTGGTCCTGGCTGGGCTAAATCTACTGTTTCATATACAAATAGAAAGGAATGGCGGGGCAACAGCCGCCATCCCTGGCAAGGACGAGGAGGTTTAAGAATATGATTCATTTACTGCCGGAACCGAGGCAATTGGTTGATTTAGAAGGAACTACAGATGAGTTTAGCAGTATCCGGATATGGTACGGACAGGAGAGAGAACCTGCAGAAGATGTGTTGGAGATTGCCAGATTAAGATTTTGGAATTATCCGGAAATCCGAATTTTTCAGGGAGAGAGTGTGAAGGAGGGGGAAATTGGCATCTGTCTGATTCCTGCGCTGGAAGAAACTGAGGTGGATGCAGATGACAGGGATTTATTCCTATCACAGGGTTATGTATTGGAAATCAGTCAGGACGGCATCCGGTTACACTATGAAAATAAGGAGGGATTCATCCATGGCATCACATCGGTGAAGCAACTGGCAAGCCGCGGCATAAACGGAGGATTAAAGCTGCCCTGCTGCCGTATTATGGATTATCCTTTGATTCCGGTGAGGTCAGTTGCCCAGACATTTTCCTGGTATGCAGGTTACGGACGGATTGGGTTTGACAGCCAGCTGTGGGGGTATGAGGAATGGGCACAATACCTGAATATCTGCCTGGATAATAAAATTAACCAGCTTAATCTGGTGCTCTATGGATACTGGCCCTTTGATCTGCCGGGATATGAAGAAACGGTGTTCCAGAATGTACCTGTGAAGATATGGAATGCAGAAAACCGGAGATGGCTGACCATCCGTTATTCCCATCCAAACCTGGAGGAACCTTTCCTGGAGCGATTTACGGCGCTGGCACATAAATTGGGGGTAAAAATATTTGCTTATGCAGGACTGAATTCCTATAATGGCGCTTATACCATCAAGCATCCCCAGGCAAGAATGAAACCGCCGGAAACCGGAGAATTTTTAAATGATTTTGATTCTCTGTGTTTAAGTCATCCGGGAACGGTGGATTATATCCTGGAATCCATGCGGCAGATTGCCAGAATCGGGTTTGACGGATTTACCCTGGAGGAAAGTGAGGAGGGGTTTTGGTTCTGTGAATGTGAGACCTGTAAAAAGAGATGGCATGAGGGAACAGCATCACCGGGTGAAGCAAAGCATAAGGCAAATATGTGGCTTCTGAATCAGATCTATAGAGCTGTAAGGGAAATCAACCCCCAGGCTGTAATTGGAATCCGCGCTTTCAGGCAGCCGCCGCTAATAAAGGATCCGGAATTCTTAAAAGCCTCTGCCGCATCCATGCCGGAAGATACCATGTTGTTCTGGGCACCCGGGCTGTATGTGCCGGAAACTGAATTTGCCAAATGGTGTGAAGTTTTTGGCAGGGACCGCATCTGGGGACGGGATACGGAAGCCAACTCCATCACCTCCACCATGGGGCGTCTGTACCGTACATTTAAATCAAATGTAATCCGGTACGAGGATGAGGCGAATGAACAGGTAATTGAGACGGATATCCGACAGCACCGGGGCAGTGCAAAAATGCGGGTACATGGCATTAACGGATTCATGTTTGAATGGTACGGACTGTGTATGCATCTGTTTGCCCACGGCAATTACGGCTGGGGTTCCCAAATGGAGGAAGAGGAATTTTATAAACTGGCCTGTGAAACTAATTTTGGAGAATTGGGAGATACCGTTCTCTATGTGATGAAAAATATGGTGACGATTCATGAGAGCCAGATTCCACTCTATACCACCCCGTTTCCATTCCAGAAAAATAAAATGGCTCAGTCAGATATTCCGAAGATTATGGCAGCAAAAGAGAACCATGAAAACCTAATGGAAAAAATCAGGTATCTGCAGGAACAGGCAAGACAGAATCCCGGTATGCGCTGCTGGCTGCCGCATTTTGACAAATGGGAAAATGCACAGCGCCGCAACGCCGTAATCATAGAGATGGTACTGAAAGCGCTTGCTTATGAAGAAGAGGAACAGCCCGCAAAAAGGGAAAAACTGCTGGATGAAATTTTATATCTTAATGAACTTGATTTTGATATTGCAAAGGAGATGTTCTTTGATGTGAATCCGATAGCCGAAACCGGAGTAAAAAGCTGCATGTTCCCATATCACGAGATAAAAAGGCTGATACATAATATCAGACATCCCGAAGCACCGGACGAGGACATTATCTGCTCGGGGGTGGAAGCGCTTGGATGGCTGTGGCTGTAGTAAAGGAGTTATTAAGATGGCGGATAAAATAACAGAGATAACACCACTGATTCAAATTAAAAACTGTACCATGGAATTTCCCGGGGTAAAGGCTTTGTCCGATGTGGATTTTACACTGATGCCAGGGGAGTGCCATGCTCTGGTGGGAGAAAACGGTGCCGGTGACCGTGTTATAATAAGACCAAGTTAGCAAGGAACCCAATAAAATCAAGGGTTTGCGGCTGCTTAGGTCTTAATTTATTATACCACAATCGAACTGCTTTTTCATGAAAATACAGTGTCGTTTTCCAAAGAGTGGGATATTTTTTAGGATCAAGGCCGCAGCCGGGTGGTTTGGGACCTGCTTATACTTAGTCCTATTCCAAATATTCTTTTCTTTTACTTCGTCCGAAGTAAAAAGCTCTCTTTCGGGAGAACAGCGCTGTTAAAAATAAATGAATACAGAGGACTAAGTGAAGCGACTTTGTTAGCTGACCTTAGTCCTCTTATGCGTTTTAGGAGGAAAAGGGTATGCAGATAGTATTTATTGGTATTGGTATTTTGATTACTTTGTCAGCGGTTGTAAGTATTGCCCTGGCTGTAACGGCAAAGAAATCCGACGAAAGATTACGCGCCATCTGTACCTCTCTTGAAGAGAAGGGCAGGTGAATGGGATGCGTGAATATACAACAGGAAATCCGATTGTAGATGCAAGCGCAGAAATCAGCATCACGGGTAATATTACACCGCAGGCATGGTATAAAACGATTCTAAAGGAAACAGGCAAACCGCATTTAACCGCTATTGTCATACTCGCGGATATTGTTTACTGGTATCGCCCAACTGAATTGAGGGACGAAAGTACCGGGCAGATTATAGCCATACGTAAGAAATTTAAGGCGGATCTACTCCAACGAAGTTATCAGCAAATAGCGGAGCAGTTTGGTTTAAGCAAAAAGGAAGCTACAAATGCCATCATTTTTTTAGAAAAATTAGGCGTGATAAAAAGAGTTTTTAGGACGATCAATCTGAATGGACTTGTTGTAAATAATGTACTATATATTGAATTGATTGTTGAAAGACTGAAAGAATTAACATATCCGCGCTGTTATAATCCCCCTATCCCTTTTATGGGAGACAGGGGTGAAGACATTGAAGAGGAAATCAGTGAAGAACAGTGCTTTGCTGGGAAAAATAGCGAGATGGCAGTCTTTGGAAAGGGGGCTGTCCCCCAAAAAAGGGAGAGGGTGTCTCCCAGAAAAGAGATACCTGCCACACCGAAAAATAGCAGGTGCCACTTTTCAGAAAGTACAGCACTATCTGGCAACAGGCAGACAAATACAGATATTACCACAGATATTTCAACTACAGATTATACCATCCAATCATATCAGGACACGTTGCAGGCATTTCGAGAAAAGATTGGATATGATGCGATATGCATTGATCGTCCATTTGATGTTGACCGTCTGGATGAAATTGTGGGAATTGCGGTTGACGTACTGACAACAACGAAAGATACAGTACGGATTAATCAGGAAGAAAAGCCAACAGCCATTGTTAAATCCGTATTCTGGAAACTGGATATGTTTAAAATACAGTTTATTTTAAACAGTCTATTAGAGACGAAAACAAAAATTAGGAATATGCGGGCAGTATTGCTAACAGCTTTATATAATTCAGCATTCACATTGAGTAATTCTGTTATGAATCAAGTGGTGATGAATGGTGACATCTCCCCTGAACATGTATGAGTAAAGGGGGTGATGAACAGTAACCAGGGTTAGACAATTACGCATAGAGAAGGATTTGACACAGTGGGAATTAGCGGACAAGCTGGGTATCAGCCTCCGTACATATCAGAGAATCGAATATGGACAGCAAAAGCCGTCCTACAGAGTCATTTTAATCTTGCAAAAGATATTTAACGAGAATATTGAATCTATCCTGCAGGAACTATAACTGCCAAATAAGAAGTGGAGGAAATGTATGTTTGATATTAACAAATTGGAAGTAATGGACATAGTATTTGCCGATGAAGCACATGAGCGCTTCTTTCGTGAGAAGGTGCGGGAACTTCCAAATTCGCGCAGGGACAGTGAAGAGATTGCTATGATATATACTCTTGGTATCTGTGACAAGACAAGGGCTGCTTTTTCAAAAATTGTGGACCAGAAAACATTACAGGTGAATCCCTTGGTTTTATACGCCGGGTGGCAGACCTCCGCTTCTGTAAAGGCGATACGACTGGCGATAAACCTCTATACTGGATTTTCACAGGAAGTGAAACGGGACAATTCGGAAGAAGGATATTACATAGGGGAAGACAGTTCGGATTATGCAGTTGGAGAAATTTTTGACTGCCCATATGCAAAATATTTCCTTGAAGCCGTTAAACTACGTTATGACATATAAAAGAGGTAAAAGCAATGAAAATGTATAAGATTGACCAAATCATTGAGTTATTACAGTTAGGAAAAGAATCAGAAGATGGCTATGTAGGATTTGAGAACAATGAAAAGGGAAACCTTGTTATTACATTTAAGCAACATGCGCCAGATTGGGAAAATGAAGATGGATTTGGAGAAGCGGTTGAAGAGGTTGAACTTTTGGAAGATGCTGGAGAATATTAAACATAAGGAGGAAACAGTCATGATGAATAGAGAAATACTTGGAATCGACCACGGTAACAGACAAATGAAAACAGCGAATACGGCATTTTTGTCTACAGTGACGCAAAACAAGGTGAAACCCAGTAATTTAAGTCAGATTTTAGAATTTAAGGGAAAGTATTACTCAATCGGTGGCAGTAGGGAAGATGTCGATACAAAAGTCGATAAAACGGTGGACGATGATTACTATATTCTAACATTGGCGTCACTTGCCACTGAATTGAAAACCAGAGGTGAGAATCAGGCGGCTGTCAGGCTGGCTACAGGATTGCCGCCTCGGTGGTATGAATCGCAAATGAAAGCGTTCAGGAAGTATTTGGGCAGGGAACGGGAGTTGTCTTTCCGCTATCAGGGAGAAGAGTTCAATATCTTTTTGGAGGGTGTGAGCGTATATATGCAAGGGTTTGCCGCAATCACAGATATATTGGCAGAGACACAGGGAAAGTCCTGTCTTCTGGTAGATATTGGAGGTGGAACCGTTGACGGGGTTCCTATTGAGAACATGCGGCCCAGTGGAGCACAGCCTATTATAGATAATAATGGTACAATAAAATGTATATCCAATATAAATGAGGTATTAATGGCTGAGTTTGGAGAGAAGGCTAAACCATATATCATTGAAACGATTATGCGAACAGGTACTTATGCAGGTGACGAAACATATCTTCGTGTAATCCGCAGGGAATTGAACAAATATACGGAATACATTTATAATCTGATCAAGAAGCATGGATACAATCTGCATTTGGAAAAAATAATCTTTATGGGCGGAGGAGCCTCAATCATGCAGAATTTTGGTGATAACGAGGGCAAGGATGTGATTTGCATTCCAGACATACATGCGAATGCAAGAGGATATGAAGAAACCTTAAAGAGCATATGGAAGGCCAGGCAGAACATGGCCGGTTAAGGAGGCCATAAATGGACGATAAATATGTTACAACGCTTCGGCTTTATAAAAATAACCCGGCACATTTCCAGGCACTAACCTGTCTGGAAGCATACAATCGGGAGTTGTTCGCTTCTCAAAATGACTTTATTGCCGAGGCGTTAATTTATTATTCAGAGTATCTGAAACAGAAAACAGAATATGAGAAACTGGAAAGTACCTTATCAAATATACGGGAGAAGGAGGATTACTTCCGCGAACTGACAAAACGAGCCTTGGAAGACGTGCTGGGATCAATGCAGATAACCACAATTCCGGCAGTGGCTGAAAGCGATAAGAAAACCAAAGAGGAACAGGAAACCGATAATGAGAGTGAACGGCCAGCGGAGACGGCGGATCAGGCGACGGAAAAAGACTTTAATTTGCTTGATTTCTATAGTTCATTCACTGGATTTGAAGACGAAGGAGAAGATTGAATATGACGATATTATGTGCTATGATAAAATTTATAGGAAAATTGTTGCTTGGAGTTGCGTATGCAATATTAAAAATTGCATCATTTAGTGTCAAAGTGATAGGCTGTATGTTTTTGTTTGTATTTCATATTTTCATGCTTTTAGTAGACGGGACCCGATTCTAAAAACTCAAGGAGAATACGATTATGGCTATTTGTGAGATTTGTGGCAAAGAAATGCTGGAACGTGTGAGCTGCAAAATAGGGATATGCAATTGTGACGGGAAGAGTTATCCGCGAATCAGGTTCGGGGCAGAGAAACGGTTTCAGGATGTATTCGGTGAGGCTGATTACTGCCCGGATTGTTTAACTCCATTTGGGAGTTTCCACCATTTTGGCTGTGATATGGAAGAATGTCCGGTATGTGAAGAAGCAATCTATGGTGATTGTGAGTGTCATTTGTTTTTTCCTGATTTAGAAGAAATGGATGAAAGGTCAAAATAGAAAATAAGCAGCAATTAGAATTGATAATCTACGTGATTCATATTGCAAATATTGAATAATGGGTGTCACTGCAGTAGGCTGATTCGTCAGCCTGCTTTTTTTGTGTGAAGAGATGAAAATTAATGGAGCGGGGTAGTGTAAAGAACATATCTGGATGCTTGACCAGAAGAATGCAGGGCGGTACTGCACTCCGCAATCAAAGGGATAAAATTTCATTTCTAAATTACATAAAGATATCGAAAAAAACAGAGATTTTGAAGGAGGGATAAGAAGCGAATATAAAAGTTTCTATAAGCAAGTAAAAGGAAATGAAGGGGATAAATGCAAATATAGCATTCGGCTTGATACCTATGGATGTGGCTGTCAACATAACTGCGATTATTGTTATGCACGTTCCCTTCTTTCATTTCGCGGATTTTGGAATCCATCAGAGCCGAGTATTGCTGATATTGCCAAAATCAAAAGAAAGATACAGAAGATACCGCAGGGAACCATTATACGCATGGGAGGAATGACAGATTGTTTTCAGCCTTATGAAGCTGAACATCATGTAACATACGAGACAATTAAAGAAATGAACCGTTGCGGTATTGGATATCTGATCGTAACAAAATCACATATGATTGCACAACCGAAATATGTGGAGATACTGGATAAAAGTCTGGCTCATATCCAGATTACAGTTACTACTCTAAATGATGTCATGGCTCTGACTTATGAAAAAGCAAGCATACCTACGAAACGCATAGAAGCGATCCGGAAGTTACAGGATGGAGGATATGATGTGTCAATCAGGCTGAGTCCCTTGATTGAGGAGTTCATGGATTTCAACACCTTAAATTCCTTGGGGATAAAGCGGTGTGTGGTAGAGTTCCTGCGAGTTAATAGCTGGATCAAACGCTGGTTACAGGGTGTAGATTTCAGCAGATACAGTTTGAAGCAGGGAGGATATGTACATCTGCCTTTGGAAGATAAACTGGCAATATTAAAAAAAATAAAAATACCGGAAGTAACGGTATGTGAGGACGTTACGGAACATTACGAGTTCTGGAGGGACAATTTTAATCCCAATAGGGATGACTGCTGTAATTTAAAAATATTCAACGAAAGATAAAAGAAAAATTGAAATGAAATATCCTTTGGATTATATGCAGGCTGGCAGAGGGGAGGTGGATATGAACAGGATACGTGATGAGCCTTTAACAGATTCCATATGGACCAGGGGAGGACACGCTGATGTGTAGTTACCTGTTTTGCGCTGATATGGCTATTGAGGCAAAAGGGGGTACTGGATTTGAATAAGACAAGCTTTGAGTATGGAGGATACCATTTCTATCCATTACGGACATTTACCGCAGAAGACGGTGATTTTTATGATTTATCCCGCAAACTGAGACGGGATCGGGAAATCGGACTGACGAAATGCGATGAGACATGGAAAAAATATCCATATGATTACGAAGAATTTTACAAAGCTGCGGGCGGCAAGGTATTTGATATTTTTCTCTGTGAGGAGAATGGCAAGCAATATATACCATGCGCCTATGAATTGCAGGAATTTATCACTGTTCCTGTAAAGAGTAAAAGCGTTAGGCCGGGAAGGTGAGAACTGTAAGGATATAGAAGGGTATCCAGGTAAGAGTGGATAGAAGAAATACGAGGGAACAAAAGACAGGCTGATTTTTGGCCTGCTTTTTATTTTGGGCAAATTTAAAATCAATTAAATCGGAGGTAAGTAAATGAAAACAAAAATGAAAGAGTATTTGATTAAAAAAGGCATGAAGGTAAAAGCAGCATTGAAAAGCAATAAGGCGGAGGGGTTCGTGGATACCGCCATCTTTTCTTAACTACAGCAACACTATATAAATGTATACGATACAACCATGGATTAATCCCTTTAAACATAAGGGATTGCCAGGGGAAAAGGTTTAGGCGGAGACGCCGGTTTACTCCCTGTTTCATGTACACGATATAAATTATAAGGAAAGAGGAGAATACTATGAAAGAGAAAATGAATTCCATTAAGATAAAGGCAATGAAGCTGTATGCAAGGACAAGCGGTATCCTGGCAGACAACAGAGGGGAAGGCTACATTGACACGGCGATTGTCATATTGATATCGGTGGTGCTCGGCGCTTTACTGCTGGCCGGATTATACGCTTTATTCGGAGATGTTGTGCTACCTGAATTAACAAGACGTATTCAGGAAATGTTCAATTATGCCGGATAGAGGAAGCAAAAGGCATGGATTCATGGTATAGTTAGCCTGTGCCAGAGGCGCGGGAAGGATGGACCATGGAAAAACGATTTCAGGTAAAACGGTTTCTATTTGAAACCACAGCTGGAGATGAGGTCTGCCGCTATATGTTGACAGACCGGCTTCTCCCTTTGCTGGCACCAAATCAGTATATTGAGATGAAGAGCATCAATAAACTTGGTACAGGAAAAAGTTACGCCTACAAGCTGTGCGTATACTTTAACTTTTTGCATGAGAAGCAACACACGAATTATGAGGCGGCAACTAACAAACAGGTTCTTGAGTTTGTGGATCATTTGATTTACGGGGATAAGGAAAATCTAAGAATATTGAGTCCACAGGAAAGTCTCTGTTACAGCACTCTGTCCGGCTATGTAACCGCCATAACAGACTTTTACCGATGGCTTGACCAGACCTATGGCAGTGGGATGGTGTTTTACGAAGGAGAGCGCAGATGCCGGCCACAGTCCTATCTGTATGGACAGATCTACACTTACCAGTATAAATACCTGATTAACCGGATGCTGCCCGATGTAAAAGGAGGCAGAGAATATATTAAATGGTATACAGATAAAGAGAAAGCGCTCCTTTGCAGCGGTTTTCATACGCTGCGGGATGAGGCGGTGCTCCGGCTGACGCTGGAGGGCTTTCGGATTGATGAGGTGCTGAGTATACGGCTTGGTGATTACCGGGAAGTGGAACGGCTGATACAGCCTTCACGCTCCAAGAGGAGACAATCTGCGGTCAGTGGGTATGAGAACAAACTTCGAACTGTTCGGATAGGGGAAGAGACGGCAAAGGCACTGAACGATTATCTTTTTGTGGAACGGCCGTCTGCTGAAAATGAGGGCGGTATCATCAGTGACTGGTTATTTCTTACTTTACGTGGGAAATCGGCGGGACAGCCGCTCACTTATCATAACTATCGCAAAATCCTTAAAAACTGTGCAGAACGTTGTGGCATTTCAGCAGTAGGTGTCAGAACCCATAGCGGCAGGAGCACGAAGGTGATGGAGGTATTGGAGCATAACGCATTGCATCCGGAGCAGGAAAAATCAGACATTCAAATCAAAGCTTTGTTTGGCTGGTCGCAGATTGATTCTATTCAGCCGTATATGAACCATAACAGCGAGATTATGGCCAACGCCGTATACAAACGCCATGGTAAAAAGGATGGTGGCGGTAATGATTAAAATCGCACAGAGAATTACCGCTTCTGCTGTCTGGGACATCGAGGGAACCGAGGTGCGCCTTCCGTATCGGAAGGAGTATCCGGAACCGGTAATGAGGAAGAAAATTGAGGATTACCGGAGTGTTTTGGAAAGTAGGATTTACGAGCAGGACAATATTGGACTTTGCGAGGCGTTTACTGTCTTTGGAGGGATTGCTTTCGTTGCAATCGGACTAACATGCAGGGAAGCGTTTCTACAATGCTTTTCTTACTATGCAATGCAGTTTGCACGGGAGTGGGCTGATGGAGAAAAGTGTCTGAAATCCAAATACATTGGCTATGAGTACGTGTTTGCAAAGATGCTGAAAAATGAAGCGATAAAAATTCATTATGATTTCCGATATATTTTAGATCAGGCAAATGGAGGGGATTTTTGCCAGATGAATGAAGAGGCTTTTGCAGAGTATTGGATTTCAGTCATTAGACATTTTATGAAAAGTGGTTCTTCTCTTTCAGAAGTGTCAAACCGGGTGGGTGATGTAAGGGTATCCAGGTATCTGATGCAGATACCAGACCAGACGCTTGCTTATTTAAAAGATATTGCCGGCAGTTATACGCAAAGGCGGGAATTAATCAGCCTTACGAAAATGAATAACTTTATTCTGGGAAATGACAGCCGGACAGGATTTGCAGGTGCAGAACCGGACTTTCTGAAGCTACTAAAGCAGATTACAGAGGAAGAAATAGAAATTCAGAGGACGCGATTTGTTAAGGAAAACAGGAAAGAAATGTCACTGCATAATGATGTGTGGATTTTATATCAAAGGCATGGAACAGGTCTGAAACTGCTGACTGTGGATTTTCGTAAGGTAAATCAGCCGTCATTCCGAAAAGAGATAAAGTGTTTCCTAAAGATGAGGTTTTCAGGCCATATACGCGCCAGTGACAGAAACCACCTCTCCATTTTTGAGGCGGTGAACCGGATTTGTGAAATAAATGATTGCATCCGGTATTTTTCTGATATTGATCATATAGACGTAAAAAAGTTGCAGTTATCCTTGGAGCAGGAGATGGATCAATCAAAAATCATGACCATGTTCTCTGCCTGTCGAACTTTGTACCATTATCTTTGCTCAGACGAGAATGATAGTAAACTTCCCAAACCTCATAGTAATCCGTTCGAGAGCCTGCATTTTGTCAATGCTAAGAAATACCATAAGAATACACCATATATTCCGGATAAGGTAATAGAAGAACTTTCTGACCGGCTGGAGGAATTGGATGAGACAGACAGGCTGGTATTCCAGATATTCTCCGAAACCGGAATGAGGGCCAAAGAGGTGGCATTTTTAGAAGCGGACTGCCTTACAACCGCTCGTTATGATGGGGCGGTGAGACTAAAATATATTCCTTACAAGACGCTAAAGGCCAGACGCCGCAACGGAATCGGCGAGTATCATAGTGTTTACATCTCGGCGGAGTTAGCAGAGAAAATCAAAGAGCAGATTACTACCAGTGAGGAACTTCGCAGAGAATATAGTCTTCCTTATATTTTTCTGCATCAGAAGAAAGGCTACAAGGTTGCAATGCTGAATGTGGAGTATTTCATTACGAAAATCAACAAGCTGATTTATAAATATGAGATTTGTGATGACAGCGGCGGGCTTTGGAACTTTACCAGCAGACAGTGCCGCAAAACGCTTGTGGTGAACATGATTGAGAACGGCGCCACCACTATGGAACTTGTCTATCAACTGGGACATTTGAACCAGGGCACAGTCATGCAATATTATGCGGAAGTTAAATCAGCTAGATTGGCAGAAATGAATACTAAATTTTTTAAAGAGCAGTTTCACCTGTTGTTATCCAAAGAACAGCTTACCACTTTCTCGGAAGAAGAGAGACGGCTCTTATATGTTGATTTTCGTTTGGGAAAGCGCCGGGTAGAATTCGGTTTCTGTACAAGGAAACTGTGCGATGGAGCATGTAAAAGCCGCAGCCGTTCTGTCCACTGTGCCAACTGTCCACATCTGTGTACAGGAATAAAATATTTGCCATTCTGGAAGGAATTGCTGCAGGCCCAGGAAGAGCGGGTGCAGGAAATAATAAAGGGCTATCATAGGGCGGAAATTGCAGATTATGAAGAATATATAGAGTACCGACAGGAAAAACAGTTGCTGGCGGCTTATAGGAATATCGTTGAGATAATAGAGAAAAGCGGGGATGACTGTCTATGAGCGCAATACCAAAACAGGAGTATATGGAGTATTACAGGAAATGTGAGGAAAAGCGGTATCTGGATTTTTTAAACAGCTTATCTGACAGCATTTCTTTTGACAGTGACAGGTGGATCTGTGAGAAGCGACTTAAAAATCAATCCCAACTTCTGAGTAAGGTCACGATTTATTTTTCAATGGTTCCAGAGCAGCATAGAGATATGGTGAAATATTTTGCACTGATCCGGTTAGTGGAGGGGAAAGGCGTAGGTACAGTTTGCGGAAACGTGGGAAATGCTGCCATATTTCTTCGGTTTTTGGCAGATAGTTCGCTATCAGAAATTCAGGTGACAACTGCTTCACGGTTTAAAGAATATTTGGACGGAAAAGGTTACAGTGAAAGCAGCAGAAGCAGTATCTGGTCAGCCGTGGGTATTTTTCTTAATCGGATGAGTGATTTTGAAAAAACGAAACTGCCCAATCCTTTTTACAATAATCCCTATCAGTCAAAGCGGCTTGTAGATCAGAAATATATACCGGAGTATGTAGCGAAGCAGCTTGATCGGATTTTTATGGAAGAGGATATTCCTGTGACAACGCGCTGTATTTACTGGCTGCTGCGGCTGATTCCATCCAGGATATCGGAGATTCTGGGTATGAAGATTGAATGTCTCAAGCCTTTTGATGGACATTACTGTCTCTTTATTCCTATGTGGAAACAAAATGGTGGGTATAAAGAGCCAATTATACGCACTATTCACATCGAGAATAAGGAAATGGGAGGACATCTGATTGCTCTTATTCAGGAACAGCAAAAGATGGCAATGTCGTACCAATGTTATCTGCCAGAAGAGAAGAAAGGGGCGTTGTTTGCGTACCGGTCACAGATTCTGCAAAATGGCGTTTGGTATTCGGAAAACAGATACAGTGTGGCATCATGGACGCATATATCCTATCAGTTAAAGGAGATTTGCAGGAGATATAATGTACGGGATGAAAATGTAGTAGAGTATGTGGTAACTTCGCACCAGTTTCGCCATAACGGGGTTACAGACCGGCTGAGGACAGGGTTTACTCTGCCACAAATTGCGGAGATGACGGCACACCATGGAACGGCAATGCTTTATGCCTCGTATGCTCATCTAAATCTGTTCCCGGAGACGATAGTAGAGCCAATGAAGTATCAGACAGAGGCAGAGAATTCATTTGTGTTGTTTGGAGGAAGGATTCTGAACATGGATTCCGTTACAGAGTCAAGATTGCTTAAAAATATCCGCGCCCACAGGGTGCCGGGTGGAGTATGTGCCGATGTCACTCATTGCAGGAGCGGTATTTGGGAATGCATCAGTTGTAAGGATTTTGTGCCGGAAATGGAGCAGTTGGCATATTTCAAGGAGCAGGCGGCCGATTGGGGAGCTAAAGCGGAGAAATTCAGGAGTGACAGACAGCTTGCAGATAATTTTGCGGCAATAGCTGCAGGATTTAAGGTTGTTGTGGAAAAATTGGAAAGAGGGGACGGGGATGGGAAGGAATAAAGGACTGCCCAAGCAATTAACAGAGAAACAGGAGCTTTTGCGTCAGCAGTCAATCAATAAGGTTTTGAGAGCGATTGGGGAACTGAAGGCGGAGGGAAGAAGCGTGACGATTACAGCACTGGTGGAGTTCACAGGGCTTTCACGGTCTGTATTTTCTAAAGAACATATCAGGGAACTGCTTGTGGATTATGGGTATTCCGGAATAAAGACGCAGGAGAGTAAGAAGAGTACAAAGAAAGAGAAACTGGCGGATATTGTAGCTGAAAAGGATAAAAAGATACAGAAGCTTCGCGCAGAGAAGGAGGAATTGGAAAGGGAGTGTGAGTTGCTGCGTGGAAGGATATTCCTTCTTATGCAGGGTGAAGCAAGAAAATAGTGGCGTAAAAATAGCAGCTTTTATTTTATGAAAATAAAAATATACGAATAAATACAGAAATAACGAAAATAGATGTTGATTTATTCACAAAATGGCATATAATAAGATTAAGAGCGTAAAAGAGTGTGAGATGAAGGAGAGTGCCATGCTGATACAGTTTAACTTTAAAAATTTTAAATCCTTCCGGGATGAGGTATCCCTGGATTTGTCGGCTACAAAGATAACGGAGCATGAAGATCATGTGGTGGAGATGGCAAATGATAAGTTGCTGAAGGTTGCGGCCATCTATGGTGCAAATGCCAGCGGAAAGTCTAACATTTACGATGCTTTTAAATTCATGAGCTATTATGTGGAGGAATCGTTTAAGTTTGGCGGTGAAAGTGACAGCAGGCAAAAAGCAGATTCGGATTACATCAGGGTAAGCCCGTTTTTGTTTGACAGCAAGAGCAGGAGTGAGGAATCAACCTTTGAAGTGTTCTTTGTTGATAATTCGGAAAATACGGGAAAAATTTATCAGTATGGGTTTGCGCTGCAGAATGACGAAGTGGTGGAGGAATGGTTCTATTCCAAGGCGAAAACAGCGAGAAACCGGTATAAAACTATTTTCTACCGAAAAAAGGGAGAAGAATTGGAAGTAAACGGGCTGCCAAAGAGCAGTATTGAAAATATAAAGGTTGCATTGGAAAAGGAGACTTTGATTGTATCGTTAGGGGCAAAGCTGAAGATATCGAAATTGAAAAAGGTAAGGGACTGGTTTCTGAATAACGAGGTTGTGGACTTCGGAAATCCCGCAGAGAACTTTTTCCGTTCTCAGGTGCTGCCGAAAGGTTTTACCACCAGTAGGGAAATACAGAGCAATGTAGTAAACTATTTTGCATCATTTGATAATGCCATTTGTGATTTTAAAGTGGAGGAAGTTCAGCGGGAAATTGAAAAAGAGTCCGATCTCAGTTATAAGATTGACGCATTGCATAAGATGGCTGATTGTGATGAATATGAATCCATTCCGTTGAAAAGTGAATCCAGTGGGACGCTGAAGATGTTTGCTCTATATCCCTCTTTGAAAGATGTGCTTGATAACGGCGGAACCTTGTTTGTAGATGAACTGAATGCAAGGCTTCATCCGTTATTGGTCAGAAACATTATATTGACCTTTTTATCACCGGAAATCAATACCAATCATGCGCAGATGATTTTTACAACACATGACATCTGGCAGCTATCTAATGAGCTGTTGCGCCGGGATGAGATATGGCTGGTTGATAAGAATCAGGATGGAGTTTCCGATTTGTATTCCCTTGCTGATTTCAAGGATGAAGACGGAAACAAGGTACGCCGTGATGAAGCGCTGGCAAAGAATTATCTGACGGGCAGCTATGGCGCTATCCCTGCGCTCCGGCCTATGGAAATGTTAAAGGGGAGGAGCACGGATGGCGAATAAGAGTGGAGGAAAGCCCAGTGACCGCAGGGCCGGCAAGAGGAAAGACCGGAACCAGCGGATGGGACAGAGAGTACCGGAACTGGGATATTACCTGATTGTGACAGACACCGAGGAAACGGAGAAAAATTATTTTGAGGGACTTCGTGACAGCATACCGGCAGAGCTGAATGATCGGCTGATTATTAAGGTGGAGAAGGCCAAGACGGTAGAACTGGTAAAAAGGGCTTTGGAGCTTGTCGGAAAAGAATCACAATATCGGATACCATGGATTGTATTTGACCGGGATCAGGTGAAAGGGTTTGATGAAATTATATGGACGGCGGAGAAAAACGGTGTACATGCCGGATGGTCAAATCCCTGCTTTGAGATATGGACGTATGCGTACTTTGGGGAGATGCCTGCAATCAGGGAGTCTTATACCTGCTGTGACCGGTTTGCGGATAAGTTTGAGAAGGTTACCGGTCAGAAGTATCATAAAAACGACAGAGATATTTATCGCAAGCTGGTACAGTATGGTGATTTTGAACAGGCGGTTGTATTGGCGGAAAGAAGTTTGAAGAAGTGTGTGGACGATGGGAAGAAACTGCCATCGGAGATGTGGCCTGCTTGTATGGTGCAGCGGTTGGTGATGGAAATACAGCAGAAAGTTGAGGGGAGAATAATTTGAAGGATAGAAGTGCAGTAAGTACATTAAAGGGTTATTTCTATCAATTTGATTTCACTATTTTGCAGTTGTTGAAGCTAGACCACATGACAGACAAAATAATGGTAGAAGGTATTGAAGACGTTGATGTATCAACAGCAGATAGTAAAATTGCTATACAGTGTAAATATTATGAAGGTACTGAATATAATCATTCCGAAATATCAGAAGCTGTAAAATATTTGTTAATGGATTTTGCTGAGAGAAAGAATAGCGGTAGTAAAAAAATAGAATATATGCTGTATGGATATTATTTAAAAGGGCAGGACAAGTTTCCTGATGAGTTAGAGGTTTCATTTCTCAAAACAAAGTTTTTAACACATAGAAGAAAGATAAAAGGTACAGATAAATATGAAATTATTGAAGAATATGCATCATTAAATCTTACGGATGATGATTTAAAAGAATTTCTTGCATTACTGAGAATCAATGTAAATGCACAAGAATTTCAGCAGCAGATAAAGGATATCCTTGAACAAATTATTGATACATTTAAATGTACACCATTTGAGGCGGAGCACTATTATTATAATAATGCATTGAAAGTTATAAAAAGTATTGCAATTTGTGACAATGCTTTAGAAAGAGAAATTACTAAAGGTGAATTTTTAGAACGTATAAATAGAAAAGAAATACTTTTTAACCAATGGTTTTACTTATTTAGGACGCAAAAAGAAGTATTCCGAAAAATACGTAAAGAGTATTTTGCAAGTTTTAATGTTTCGCCATATGAACGCTTTTTCTTGATTGATGTTGGAGAGATAGATTTTGATTCAATAATCTTAAAAGATTTGGTTTATCTACTTATAAAAAAATGGTCGAAGTGTTCTAAAAGAGAACAGCAGTCCTTTTGCCCATATGTTTATTTTCATAATATTTCAAAGGAACAATTGGCAATGATTAAAGGGGAGCTATTCAGAGAAGGGGTTGTTTTTGCTGACGGATATCCTTTTTATATGTCAGATTTTTATCCAGATGCGTTGACTGTAGCGGCAACTTTTGAGAACAAGATTGTTATAAAGTTTATAAATGAAATTGAAACATTAGAAGGGGTGATTTCTAAGATTCATAAAAAAGTAGAAATTTATCAGTTTTACATAAATGAAATTTTTTATAATGGCTCTAATCAAGTAAAACACATAAAAATACAAATAGAAAAACCTAATAATGTAAAGGAGATTGTATAATGGCTGAAAAAATAAATGCGGAAGTAATATCTGTTTATCCTAACAAGATAAAGATTGCAGTTGATGATTTATGTGAATTTCGATTAGCAGATGAATCATTAAAAGTGGGCTCTTACCTTCGAATTGCAGACAATGAGAATGCCGTTATGATTGCAATTATTGAAAACTTCTCAATAGAAGTTAAGGATAGTGGTGAACGAACATATAACATTGAAGCGTTACCGCTGGGAATGTTGGTGGGTGATGAATTTATTCGCGGAGGAGATACGATTGCAATTCCGCCAAAGAAGGTTGAACCTGCATCTAAGGAAGATATTAAAAAAATCTTTATGGAATCAGTGAGTGAGGATGAACAATTTCTTTTTTCAAGACTATCTTCGGATAGAGAAATTCCTATCCCAGTGAATGGTAATAAGTTTTTCAATAAACATATAGCAATTGTAGGCTCAACAGGCTCAGGAAAATCACATACCGTTTGTAAAATAATACAAAATGCAGTAAAAGAGAAAAACGGTGAGTTTTCCCTTAACAATTCACATATTATTATTTTTGATATCCATTCTGAATATAAAAGTGCATTTCCAGAAGCTAATTTTTTAAACATTGATAATTTGATATTGCCATATTGGTTGTTAAATAGTGAAGAACTTGAAGAAATATTATTGGATACTGGTGAAAGGGATAATTATAATCAGGCATCAATTTTTAGAACATTAGTTACTGAAAATAAGTCAAAACATAATCCGGAAGCAGAAAAAATTTATTATGATACACCAGTATTTTTTGATATTGATGAAATAACTAATGCAGTTAATAATTTAAAAAATGAAACATATAATGCCAAAAACAGCTCAAGATATATGATAAATGATGGTACTTATTTATTACCTGAAGATCGTAAAACAACTGAGACATCAGGAGTAGAACTAACGGAAGAAGAAAGAATCACAAAATATTTTGAATCAGAATTAAAGTTTTATCCAATTAAACAGCAGAGTATTTCAAAAGGTGATTATAATGATGGAACTTTAGATAAATTTTCTACAAGATTAATGGCAAAAGTTAAAGATAAAAGATTGGATTTTTTATTTGGTGAAAAGACAAGGGAAATAACGTTTGAAAAGGTTTTAAAACAGTTAATGGGGTACACGGAAGAGAATGAATCGAATGTAACTGTTATAGACTTGAGTGGTGTACCTTTTGAAGTTTTAAGCATTACAGTGTCATTGATTTCAAGATTGATTTTTGAATATGGCTATTTTTATAAAAGATACAGATGTAAAGTCAGTGAAGATGAAAAAATTAATAATGACGTGCCAATTTTGCTTGTATATGAAGAAGCACATAAATACGTTCCTAAAAGTGAATTGACAAAATATAGATCATCTCAAAAAGCAATAGAACGTATTGCAAAGGAAGGTAGAAAATATGGAATTACATTAATGCTTGCAAGCCAGAGACCATCAGAGATATCAGAAACTATTTTTTCGCAATGTAATAATTTCATCGCAATGCGGCTTACTAATCCAAATGATCAAGGTTATGTTAAAAAGCTACTACCAGATACATTAGGGAATTTAATTGAGAAATTGCCATCACTTTCTGCAGGGGAAGCTTTGTTAATCGGAGAATCCATAGTAATGCCATCGGTTGTTCGAATTGATGAATGCAAAGATTATCCACCATCTTCAAATGATATACCATACTGGAGTTTATGGAAAGACGCATGGAAAGAACTCGATTTCGATAAATTACGGCAGGAATGGCACCAATAATAAGTGAAATGAGAAACACGATTGAACCTAAAAATTCAGTCGTGTTTTTTATATAAAAAATCAAGAGAGTGAGGAAAGCGAAATGAACAAAGCAATTTATCAACCCAATTATTGGCACTACCTAACCGGAGATTTTTTTAATCGTGTACATCCAAGGTTCAGAAAAGCCTTAAAAATTTTAATGGCAGTTGTAATCGGGGCACTGCTTCTGGCAGGACTGTATGCATTGTTCGGTGACACAGTATTGCCAACATTAACGCGGCGCATCACCGAAATGTTTAACTATGCTGGATAGAAGGGCAGTTCAGGCCATTGTATTTTTACTGTTGCTTTTGGCAGCGTCGGTGACGGACATAAAGAAAAGAGTTGTGCCGGATCTGTTATGTATGCTGATTGCATTAACCGCCGCTATTTCTTTTCACCCAGAATATGTATGGGGGATTTTCATCGCGCTCCCATTTCTGCTTGCGGCGGTTTTTTATGGTGGAATGGGTGGCGGTGACATCAAACTGATGGCGGCCGCAGGACTTGTCCTGGGACTTCCAGCAGGGATTTTTGCAACTATTGTAGGATTGTCACTGGTACTTGTTTATTCTGTACTATTTAAAATATGTAAGAAAACCCAGGTAATCGCAGTACCGTTAGTCCCCTTTTTATCGGCTGGATGTGCAGTGGGATATTTGATTGGATAGGAGGATGTAATGAAAAGAAAAGCATTTTATTGTATTTGTGTAGCGGCTCCAATTACCTTTGTGGGTGCTGTTCTGGCATTTTGCAGGTGCCGTAGGAAAAAGAGATACATTGTGAGGTAATCATGGCGGCAGGTATCCCCTGCCGCACTTAAAACGATAACTTTGAATCGAAAGGAATGGATATAAATATGAAAATATTAAAAAGCCGTACTGTGCTGGGGGTAATCTGCATTGTAGTATCACTGCTTATCTGCTTTGGTATCACCCCGCTGTTCAATAAAGAAATCAGTAAAAAAGTTGAGATCGTGCGGGTAGTAAAGGATATAAAAATCGGGGATAAAATCACCGGCGATATGGTAAGGTCGGTTGAAGTGGGGAGTTTAAACCTGCCATCCGAGGTTATGAAAAATAAAGAGAATGTCATTGGGAAATATGCATCTGCAGATATGGTCGCAGGTGATTATATCATCAATAGCAAGGTTGCGGACGAGCCGGCTGCGGAAAATGCCTACTTATATAATCTGTCAGGTAAAAAACAGGCTATTTCCGTGTCTGTGAAATCTTTTGCAACCGGATTATCTGGAAAACTCAAATCTGGAGATATTGTATCTGTGATTGCACCGGACTACCAGAAACAGGGCGAAACAGTTATCCCTCCCGAACTCAAATATGTTGAAGTCATTGCGGTAACTGCGGGCAGTGGCTATGATGCCAACACAGGAGAAGAGGATCCGGAGGAAAAGGAACTGCCCAGCACGGTGACGCTCCTGGCTACACCTGAACAGAGCAGGATACTCGCCATGATGGAGAAGGACGGGAACCTGCACATATCGCTTGTGTACCGTGGGACAAAAGAAAATGCAGCAAAGTTTATCACAGAGCAAGAACAGGCATTGCAGGAACTTTATCCGCCGGAAACGGAGGCGGTGGAATCAGAACCGGAAACTGGACAGCCCGAAGGAGAGACAGAAGGGAGTGCAGAATAAATGCTGAATTTTAAAGGCAAAAAACGTGTGGATAAATTGGACAGTAAGGAGGAACCGGAAACAGGGAAACGCAAGGCACAGGTCCTGGCTGTCTGGGGAAGCCCCGGCTGTGGGAAAACTACGATTTCAGTGAAGATCGCTAAATACCTGGCAGAAAAGAAGAAAAATGTTATCCTGGTAATTTCTGATATGACCGTACCCATGATTCCCTGTATATGCCCGATGGACGAGTTGGAAAACATATGGTCCCTGGGAAATGTACTTGCAGCGCCACATATTACAAAAGGACTGATAGAAGAAAACTGCATTGTCCATAAAAAAATAAAATATCTGGCAATGCTGGGGATGCTGAGAGGAGAGAATGAATACACCTACGCCCCCTATGAAGCGGAACAGGCTTTAGAATTTCTTGCTGGGATGCGGGAACTGTCTTCCTATATCATCATTGACTGCGGCAGTTATATAGCCAACGATATCCTTTCAGCCGTTGCACTGATGGAGGCAGATGCAGTTTTACAGATGGTAAATTGTGATCTTAAATCCATCAGTTATCTGGCAAGCCAGTTACCGTTATTACAGGAAACCAAATGGAAAGTAGAAAGACATTTAAAAACGATCAATAACATTAAGGGGCAGGAAGCCATTAACCATATGGAACAGGTACTTGGAAAAGTTAATTTTCAGATCCCGTCCGCATCCGAAGTTACAGAACAGGGGATGGCGGGAAACCTGTTGGCGGGTCTGGAAGGAAAAAAGAGCCGTGGTTTTAATAATGAAATTGAGAAGATTGTTAAGGAGGTATACGGATGTTAGGGGAAAGAAAAACGCGAGGAGTATTTAACGAAGGCAAGAATTCTGAGTGGGGCGCACGGATGCAGGAACTTATGCCGGCACAGGCAGCCCCGGCAGAGCCAGTTGTAAGGGAACCGGCAGAAGTGGTGAATAAGAGTGCGGATGACATCTTTTTTGCAGCCGTGGAGGGGAAAGATTTTGCGACGGTGCTGCAGGAGGTACAGGAACATATTGCCAGCAGATACAGTTCACTTTTGACGGATGGAAACAGTGATGATATAAAAAGGCAGATGAAGCGCTACATTACAAAATATGTCCAGGAAAACCGGGTCGCGGTCCAAGGGATGTCAAATCAGGAACTTGTTGACAATCTGTACACAGAGATGGCTGAGTTCTCTTTTTTGACTAAATACATTTTTGGAGAAGGTGTTGAAGAAATAGACATCAATAGCTGGAAGGATATCGAAATCCAGTACAGCGGCGGCAGGACGGAAAAGCTGGAGGAACACTTTGACAGCCCTGCGCATGCTATCAACGTGATCCGAAGGATGCTCCATGTGTCAGGAACTATCCTTGATGATGCAAGTCCCGTGGTAACGGGGACTTTGGCTAAAAATATCCGTATAGCAGTATTAAAAACTCCGATTGTAGATGAAGAGGTAGGTCTTGCCGCTTCAATCAGAATCGTAAATCCGCAGAGTATGAAAAAGGAGGATTTTGTTTCAGGTGGAACGGCTACGGGAGAAATGCTGGACTTTTTGAGCGAATGTATCCGATATGGAATTTCGGTGTGTGTTGCAGGGGCAACAAGTTCCGGGAAGACAACGGTGGCCGGCTGGCTTCTTACCACAATTCCGGACAGGAAGAGAATATTTTCAATCGAAAATGGCAGCCGTGAGCTGGACCTGGTAAGGGAATATGATGGACGGGTAGTAAATTCCGTTGTTCACACTCTCACAAGGGACAGTGAAAATGACAGGCAGAGAATTGACCAGATTGCCCTTCTGGATATTGCGCTTCGATTTAACCCGGATATTCTGGTGGTCGGGGAAATGAGAGGGGCGGAGGCAAATGCCGCCCAGGAAGCTGCAAGAACCGGTGTAGCGGTGGTTACTACCATTCACTCTAATTCATGCGAGGCTACATACCGCCGTATGGTGTCCCTGTGCAAGCGTGCTGTGGACATGTCAGACGAAACATTGATGGGGTACGTGACAGAAGCATATCCTATCATAGTTTTTTGTAAACAGTTGGAGAACCGTCAGAGAGTGATCATGGAAATCATGGAATGCGAAATTAAACCGGACGGCTCACGGAAATATCGTCCTTTATATCAGTATGAAATTTTGGAAAATCAGGTGGAGGGAGACTATTTTGTAGTAAATGGGAAGCACCGGGCTATGAATACCATTTCAGACGGACTTTATAAACGTTTGTTAGAAAATGGAATGCCTATGGAAACCCTTAACAGATTTCGTTCTAAAGGGGAGGGAGGGGAAGACGCTTGACAAGTATACAGCTTTTCGCCTGCTTGGGTTTGATCGTAGGCGGTTTTCTCCTTTTTGGGATCCGTCCAATGGAATTTACGGATGGACTTTTTGGTTTCCTGTCAAAAGAACCATCTAATATCAGAAATGAAATACAGACAGTAACAAAAAGGAAAAAGACCAGATTTTTAAAAAAAGCAATTATTGAGGCTCAACAGACACTAAAAATGACAGGACGAGAAAAGCAGTTTTCGGTTATCTGTGCGGTGGCCTTGGTATTGTTTGCAGTAGGAGCCTCGGCTGCCATCATGATTGGGAACTTTTTTCTGGCCCCGGTGATGGCTCTTGGATTTATGTTTTTCCCTTTTTGGTATGTCATACTTTCCGCCAGCAGCTATAAAAAGAATGTGGCTGCGGAACTGGAGACAGCATTAAGCGTCATTACTACCGGCTATCTGCGGACGGAGGACATCCTGACAGCGATAGAGGAAAATATTCAGTATTTGAATCCGCCAGTCCAGAGGGTATTCCAGGACTTCATTGTACGGATTAACCTGGTGAATCCAGATGTCCATGAGGCGCTAAAAGAGTTAAAACAGAAAATTGACAACGATGTGTTCCAGGAATGGTGCGATGCCCTGTGTGACTGCCAGTATGACAGGAGTTTGAAAACAACCTTGACACCAATCGTATCCAAATTAAGTGACATTCGTATTGTCAACGCCGAACTGGAATATTTGATTGTAGAGCCGAGGAAAGAATTTATCACAATGGCAATCTTTGTGATTGGCAATATCCCGCTTCTCTATTTCCTCAACAAAAGCTGGTATGACACTTTGATGCACACACCAATGGGACAGGTGATACTTGCCATTACTGCAGCGATCATTTTTGTCTCTACAGCGGTCGTTGTCAGGCTGACAAAACCACTAGAATACAGGAGGTAGGGATATGTCAGTGTTATTACTGTTATTATTTGGAGGATTCCTCTTCCTGGGAATGTTCTTCTTGGCTGCAGACTTGCTAAAAGTGCCATATATGAAGACAGAAAAGGCATTGTTGGACACAGGAAGAAACAATAAAAAAGGATCGGCGGCATTCGATGCGTTCATATTGCAGGGAGCCATGAGACTGTCCCATGTAATACGAATGGATGAGTATCGGAAAAGCCGAATGAAAAACGTGCTGAAAGCAACAGGGATTAAGATGACACCGGAAGTATATCAGGCGTATGCACTTACAAAAGCCGGCTTACTGATGGCTGGTATCATTCCATGCTTGCTTCTCTTTCCGCTCCTGACACCAATTGTAGTGTTTCTGGCAGTCATGGTTTACTTTAAGGAAATCCAGCGCGCAGACGAGATGTTAAAGTCAAAAAGAAAATCAATCGAAGACGAACTGCCACGTTTTGTTGCCAATTTGGAACAGGAGCTGCAGAATAACCGTGATGTGCTTTCCATGGTGGAGAATTTCAGGAAAAATGCCGGTACAGAATTTGGGGAAGAGCTGGGGGTCCTTGCGGCAGATATGAGATCATCCAGTTATGAGGCGGCACTTACCCGGTTTGAGGCGCGGTTAAACTCACCAATGCTGTCTGATGTTGTCCGGGGATTGATTGGGGTTCTGCGTGGAGATAACAGTGTGGTGTATTTTCAGATGCTTGCTCACGACTTTAAGCAGATTGAATTGCAGAAATTAAAAAGTGAAGCCCAGAAGATACCGCCTAAGATCAGGGTCTTTTCGTTTCTCATGCTGATGTGCTTTTTGCTGACTTACCTTGCAATCATTGTATTTGAAATCATCAAGTCATTAGGAGGGATGTTCTAAGCGGCAGCCATATACTCCACATGAAAGGAGGTCAAGGGATTTGAAAAAAATATTAAAAACGAACCGTGGAGAGGGATATATAGATATCTGTGTACTGGTATTGTGTGCCATGTTTGTAATTGCATTAGCTGTCAGTGTATTCCCGGTTTTTCTGGCAAAGAATCAGTTGGACACGTTTGCAACGGAATTGTGCCGGGAGGCAGAAATCAGTGGCAGGGTTGGAACCGAGACTGCCAGGAGGGAACAGGTACTTCGGGAGCGAACGGGATTAAACCCTACAGTTGAGTGGTCACAAAGGGGAGGTATCCAGTTAAACCATGAGGTTACTGTAAAACTGACATTACATCGGGACCTTGGGTTATTTGGAAATTTTGGATACTTTCCAATCACTCTAAAGGCTAGTGCTACTGGAAAGAGCGAGGTATATCATAAATGAAGCGCCTGATTTGCTGTTTAAAGGATAAGCGTGGTTCCTCTTTCCCATTTGTGGTTGCGGTTACATTGGTATTAATGTTAATCATGTGCGGATTTTTGGAATTTTACCGGCTAAAGATTATTGCCAATGGTGTAAGGGACGCCGCACAGGAAGCTGTCATGATAACGGTAAATGATAATTATGCCAATGTATATCACGGGGTAAGAGAAGGATACAGCGGAGGATACCAGCCCAATAATGGAGGTTTCAAGTATAGTGTAGATAAGGGGAATGTGCTGTCTGAAATGGATAAAATCCTGGGAACAAGGGTGGAATCCGGGCGGCATGTAAAGTATACAGGAGGGGTTCTGGAGTACAGCATATCAGATTTAAGCGTTACTGCACGGAATGCGCCGCTTGCACCAGGAACACCGGAGAATGAACAGAGGTTTGAGATTGATGCAATCGTGACATTAAAAGTACCAGTCCAGTTTGCAGGAAAGCGTCTGCCCGAAATGAAGATCAGGTTAAAGGTTCAGGCAGGATATATTGAAGTCTTTTAAAATTTGGTAGACAGAATTGGAAAAATGTAGTATGTTTGATGCGACAAAATGATTGAGACAGGAAGGAGAACCATATGAGTGATAAAGTGAAAAAAGGTATGATTATAGTGGGCTGCATAGTGTGTTGTATTGTTCTTGCAGTCATGATTGCCGGTAATTTTAAAAGCCCAGAGAAGACGAAGGATAAGCTGGCAGAGAGCCAGACTACAGAAATAGAGGTGAAACCGGAAATAAAAAAGTCAGAGTTGGATAAGAAGCCAGAAGAGACTGACAGTAAAAAAGAGGAATCAAAGAAAGAACCGGAAACCACAGAGGGACAGTCAGAATCAGAAGAAGGAAAAGTGGAGGATCAGGATAATGGGCAGCCCGTACAGAATATCCAGCCCAGAGTGACAAAACCAGAGACACCGGATCAAGAAGCATTGAAAAATCCCAATCAGAAACCAGATGGGGAGAGTGTCGAGGGTGCGCCTGTGCCGGAAAACCATGATGAAGTACAACAGCCAGAGACAGACACAGTTCCCGGAGCTGCGCCAGAGGGCGAGTCACAGGCAGGAAAAATATATGCCCCTGGATTCGGTTGGATAGATGACATTGGGGAAGGGGAAGGAATTGAAGACAGTGACATCTATGAAAATGGTAATAAAATCGGGATCATGGATTAACAAGATGGCAACCTTCGCCCTACCGGGTATAGAGTGAAATCAAGAATATCATTTACTTATCGTTTAGCACAGCTATTTATGGCTGTGCTTTTTCATTGGAAAGGAGAACATTTCGAAATTTGAAAAGCCGAATAAGATGGCTGACAGGGATTGCACTGTTCAGTCTGTGTTTTTTGATCATGTCGGTTCCCGCTTATGCGACAGGGCAAGGTAATGTGGACGGCGGAGGTGGCAGCATGGGACAAGGTTCTTCGGAAAATTATTGGTCCCCAGGTGATGAAGGGGTACGTGTGTCGGTAATCAGCACAAGCGACCATAAAGTAGTAGGCACGCCTATTGATCTTACCAACAAAAGCCCATCTGATATCAGACTCCATTTTGGAAAAGTGAGCAAAATGTCTTATACATCAGGCCGGGGGATTGGTATTTCCGGTTCTGGGTATCAGTACATAAGACCAGCACAGAGATTACCCAAAATCATAAGTTCTCAAAGCCTCGGACCGGCAAGCATTGCAGAAATTAAACGGTACTTTACGGACGAGCAGACAGTGCGTGGGATAGCTGGCTATGTGGGAATAGATTTTAAGGTACTTATCAGCGGTGAGTACAGGATCATGATAGAGCCGATTGCCTACGTGACATTGCAGGGAGTAAGAGTTGCCATGACAGCAACCGAAGCAGCGTTATACGATGAGGTGGCAGGAGGGGTGGTATATTCTTGGCTGCGTTCAGTTGCCTTCCAGAATTTACCCCTTGCAATGTTCCTTGAAAAATCTGATTTAGGATATCCTGCATGGAACGGCCCAACTGACGGCCTGCGTTCCCATCAGGAAATCAAAACCTCGTTGGGACTTGGAATCATACGTTTTAATGGAGAACTCCCAGAACCATCACCGGAGGTTACGACTATTGATTATGAATACCGTACTAATACAGAGGTTATCACAAGTATCCGCGTAAACGGCGGTCAAAGTGATCCGGACCACCCAGTATCTGTGACATTTAAAATTCAAGGAAGAAATTATAAGGTAAGCAACGTATATTACCCAGAAGGTGGCAGTCAGCTTGCATGGGTCCGGTGGACAACACCGTCAACGGAGCAGACTATGGAAATTCCAGTTACGGTAAAGGGCGGCGGGCGTACAGACAAAGGTACGATACGGGTCAAAATCGTAAACCTGGACAAGAATCCGCCGCCGAATCCGGTCGCGGATGACCGTAATGACAGTTATAAGAGGCCAACAGTTCCATCAAAAAACCAGCAGACGTCCGCTGACTGGAGTATATGGCGTCCGTATTGGTATTCCTATTGGGTATGGCATAGTAATGGTGATAATAATGGCTACTGGTGCGACCATGGGTGGTGGAAGTTCAATATTGACAGATATCACGCAAATATGAACGCAACAATGCGTATCCAGCCAGACGGTAAATCCCCTACAGCCAGTGGAAAAACGCTAAAGAGCGGTTACGGATTTAATGAATCTGTCAGCAGTAATGTCAGTACCAATCAATCCAGTGCTGTCACCGGAGCACAAAATGCAGTAACCTATTTTCCAGAGTTCCAATATAAAAAGTATTGGCGATTATTGGACCGGATGTCAGGGGGCTTACAGTCAAAATTTGAGTTTAAGAAAAATCAATACAGCACTTTTAAACGAAGGACACATTTTACACCTATATGGATGCCTGATGGCAGGTACACACCGTATACATGGCTGATTGATGCATGGACGCCGTCAGGGATGTTATCTTTAAATTTAACGGATAACCTGACAATCAACGGAAATCTGTGGACAGACTGGCATATTTCGCCGCAGGCACCAGATTAATAGTTAGAACAAAATAAATAAATGGTTACAAAAAGAGGGAGACGCGGAATCTTCCTCTTTTGTTATACAAGGAGGAGTGACATGGACGATAAAATCAAAACTTTGGATACCCTGAAAAATGAGATCTTCTTATCAAAAGAAAACCTGCGGATCGCGGAGGAGGCGTTATCTGCTGACCGGATACCCTATGAGTTGGTGAAGAAGATCATGGAGGTTGGAGGATATAGTAACAAAATAAATGCTTTGCGCAAAGCGTATTTGATGGGTATAGATTTGGATAGTCTTATTGGTCTTGTGCATGATTCAGACGGATCGGAGGAGGTCCGGGCAATTGCCGGAGCGCTGGAAAGGAAGCTGGATATCCAGAAGATACGGATTGTAGCAGATGGAAAACACAATTATAGACAAATGGAATTAGTGTTTTACGGGTTTTATATAGGCAGGAGCGTCCAGGAGATGGAACTGGCTACGGATAACCGGTTCGATGATGAGCAAATCGAGGAAATCTTATCTGGTTTTCAATATGGTCTAACTTATGATCAGGTAGCAGTATATGCGAAAGAGCACTTTGACTGTTATCAGATGAGAACGATAAAAGAAGCTTTCCTATATAACCATCTGAGCATTGATGAGGCGGCGGCAATCGCCGTACCCAGTAATAATACAAAAAGAATGCGCCAGGAAATCAAAGAGAGCGTTAAGCGGCGCGATGAAACTTGAAAACCATAAATCTGTAAATGTGAGAAAGGGTAATGATAATTTATGGAAGATAAAGCAAATGATTTTATTCAGCGTCTGGCGGAGGACGTGAACAGGCTGGTAGATGACCTTGGTACTTTTGGGTGCATGGACGATAAAGAACCTAAAAAGACACCGGAAGACAGGATCAGGGAAGTATATCAGTGGCTGACAAACTCCAAAGGCTGCGGAGAAGCTTCAAAGTATTTTAAGGAGCTGCTGGAGATATTGGATAAGTCAGACACCGAGTATGAAAGAATATCTGACATATGTGGGAGAATCCATAAGGTTCAGGAGATGGAACCCTGGAAGGAGACAATACCTATTAGAAAAAATACAGGCAGCTACAGGTAACAGGATTTAAGAGTCTGCTATTGTAACAAGACAGAATACGAGAACATCAATCCCTCAAGTAGAAAGGTTTTCTGGATTCCTTAATAAAAATCTAAATTGAAACACAAAAGGAGGGATAAGAAGTTGTGGCCATGTAAAACGATAGTCTCTTCGGAAGTTATTGGATTTAGAGGCGAAAAGCATTGAACGAATCAAATTAGCAAGTGAAATGTCAAAGAGGTACTATGATGCCCCCATAATCTGTACTTACAGTGGGGGAAAGGATTCTGATGTGCTTCTGGATTTGTTTATACGGTCCAACGTTGAGTTTGAGGTCCACAATTCTCATACAACAGTCGATGCTCCCGATACTGTGTATTACATTCGGGAGAAATTTCGAGGTTTAAAAGAAAAAGGGGTCCCATGTTACATCCATATGCCGGCACTAAGCATGTGGCAGTTGATCGTCAAAAAGAAGATGCCGCCCACGAGGATGCAGCGCTACTGTTGTGAAATCCTAAAAGAGAACACAACACCGGACAGAATGGTTGCTACCGGGGTGCGCTGGGACGAAAGTGTGAAACGCTCCAAACGGGGGCAGTTAGAAGCGGCAGCGGCGAAGGTTGAAAACCGGATCACATTAATGAACGATAACGATGATAAGCGCCTGATCATAGAACGGTGTGCAGTCCGTGGCCGTGTGGTATCGAATCCGATCATTGACTGGGAGCACCGGGATATCTGGGACTATATCCGCTCCAACCATATGTCTTATAATCCGCTATACAATATGGGGTATAAGAGGGTTGGCTGCGTAGGGTGTCCGATGGCTGGCAAAAACCGATATAAAGAATTTGCAGACTTTCCGAAGTACAAGGCAGCCTATATCCGGGCATTTGAAAAAATGCTGGTGGCGATTCATGCGGCAGGTAAAGAGACAAAATGGAAGAACGGAGAAGACGTGTTTCGATGGTGGATGGAAGATTAGAATATTAAAGGGCAGTTGTGCCTGGCAGATTTTATGGACATGGGACCAGACAATAACATTTAGTCAACAGGAGGAAGTAAAACATAAAAAGATAAATGAAGGAAAATGAAGGCAGTACCAATTGAATTAAAAGCAGCAAATGAATATGTTGCGCAGAATCACAGGCACCATGCCCCTGTATACAGAGACAAATTTCGTTTTGCATGTATGGAAAACGGGAGAATATGTGGTGTCATACAGTGTGGGAGACCGGTAGCACGGCACCTGGATAATGGAAAAACAATCGAGGTAACACGCTGTTGTACAGATGGTACAGCCAATGCCTGCAGTTTTTTGTATGGCAGGGCGGCCCGGATCGCAAAGGAGATGGGGTATGAGAAGATCATTACTTATATCCTGGATTCGGAATCCGGGGGTTCCCTGCTGGCTGCCGGCTGGACCTGTGACAGAGAAAGCACGGGCGGCGGTTCCTGGGATACACCTTCCAGGCGGAGAAGCACAACGGCACCGCAATGTAAGAAACAGAGATGGGTAAAAGATTTACGGTAAAGAGGTGATGAGTGTAAAAGTTGGGATTTTGCTTTCTGGCTAAAGATGGAAGTGCCTGCAGAAACTATCTGCAAGAATTTGAAAGAAACTTTCCAGAGGCCAGGAGTTACTTGGACATGAAGTTTATAGAATAAGATTCTGATCCAGGAGGTGGCGATATAAAATTTTCGGACGAAGAGTTGGATATTGCGAGGAGCGTGGACCTGGTATCCATTGCTGAACGTCAAGGGTTCACTACAAAAAGAGTTGGCAGTTACTATACGCTAAAGGAACATGATTCCGTTAGGATAAAAAACCGGAGGACCTGGCTGCGTTATTCTATTCCCCAGGGTATGGAAGGCCATAATGGTGATACTATCGAATTTCTGAAACAGTTTTGCGGGATGGACTTCCGGGAATCTGTCATTTACCTACTAAATGAAGCCGGTTATAGATATGAGGATAAAGAGTTTGAAAGTGATACCTATAGAAAAAAACACGAATGCAGAAAAGCAGAACAGGAAACGGAACCAGAGGAAAAGGGGGAATTTGTGCTCCCAGAGGCGAATGATAATTACCGGCGTTTATATGCTTATCTGTTGAAAACACGCTGCTTGAGCAAAGAGGTGGTGGATTGGTTTGTAAAAAAGAAACTGATCTATGAAACACGTAGATATCACAACGTGGTTTTTATTGGTCGAGATTCATTCGGAACAGCCCGTTTTGCCAGCATGAGAGGAACGGTTGACAATTATGGAGAGCCGTTTAAAGGAGATGTGGACAATAATGACAAAACCTATGGATTCAATGTAAGAAATAAAAAAAATAAAGAAGTCAAGGTATTTGAGGCGGCTATTGATTTAATGTCCTACATGGATTACAAACGAGACGGGCAGTCAAACAAGCTGGCATTGGGAACAACCTGGGATGGAGCATTAGACCGTTTTTTGTTAGAAAATCCGCAGATCAAGCTAGTCAGCCTGTATCTTGACAACGATAAAGCGGGGAGAAAAGCAACGGCAGAAATCCGTAAAAAATATAGGGATATGGGTTATCGGGTCAAAGTCCGGTTTCCGCCACATGGAAAAGACTGGAATGAATTTCTTGTTACAGAGAGAAAAAAAGCAACTGTTCAATATTTGGATAGAAGTAGGAATGTGGTGCGGAAACAGGCAATCGGATAATTCCAGTAGAAAAGAGGAAATATGGATTATTTTAATTTTAAAGAAGAGTTTATCTATCAGTTGATCGACTTGATGGAACAGAGCAGGACATTGGGAGCATTGAATCTGGTGCTGGATGGTTTGCCGGGGGAGTCTGTCACCCTGGACTTTCAAAGGGAAGGTGCCTATTGTCCTTTGATCAGCATGGAAGAGTTGTTTTTGAGAAACCGGTATGAAATGCTTCCGGCAAGAATACTGGCGTTGGAGACATTGCGGGAGTTCCAGGAGGCGGAATCCGGGAGGATCAGGCTAAAAATGGATATTATCAAGCGCCCGTTGTTTGTTAAATTTTGTGCAGTAGCAAACAAATATCAGAGAAGGCTGGAGGAACTGGAGCTGCCATATACCAGGCTTGGAGATATGTGTATTTATTTTAGATACCATGCAAAAGAAAACAGTGGTAATGGCAGACTTGTGTATGAAATGCCAGTGGAAGCGGAGGATCTGAAACGATGGGGAATGCATGTAGACGATCTGATGGAATGTGTGGCAGATATATCTTTTGCACAATATGATGTGAAAATACAAGCAATCACGGCTGCCATACAGGAGGTTTTGGGAACAGATGATACGATGGGAAGGAGAAAGGTGAAAAATGAGCGGGCGAGTGCCTGGATATTGACGGGACCGGGAGGTGCTGCTGGTATTCTTTATAAAAACACGCTGGATGAATTTGCGGAAGGGGTAAATACAGACCTGTATCTTCTGCCAACGACAACCAGCCAGACGCACATTTATGCCGCAGACCAATATACACTTGCAGATATTCAAATGGGACTTGAAAGACAGAAGCATTTCAGGGATTTTGAAAATCATGCTTTGTCAGGGTCCATCCTGCATTATAAGCGAAAGAGTAAGTCTTTAGTGGTGGCACCCCAGCCGCGAAAAAGCAGCGTGGTAAGAGGGTTTTAAAACTTGGCTGGAATGATAATTGCAAATGGCAGAGAGGAGAGCAAGGGTGCGAGATTACGATGAAGATCAGGCATATGATGAAGTCCGGGAGGATTTTATAGAAGAATTCAGGGATCAGTTAAAGCAGAGAGGAAAAGGGGAGGAAATGGAATTAATAGCAGAAGGAACTCCCTTTGAGTCTTTTTCAATAAAAGGTGGTAATGAAGGGCTGATGTGTCCCTCTATACCAATGGAGTTAGTGTATATAAATTGCTACACCTTTGCCGTTGAGGAGATTGATGAGGCAGTCACTCATATTTTGAGAATACATGATGAGGCAGAGTGGATACCATGCGAACAAGCAGAGCAGATGGATAACGTCTTGATTTATCCAATGAATCTGTCAAAGTATCAGGAAAAGCTGGAAGAGAATCAAATTGCTTATCTGCCGTATCAGGATATAGCAGTTACATTCCAGTTCTATTTTACAAAAGGGGAAAAATCCTATTGCAGAGACGTAACGAAAGCCCATTTAGAGAAGTGGGGAATCAGTGCCGGGGAACTTTTTGAGAAAGCCAGGTACAAGGATATGGAACAGATTGAAGCGACTATTGAAAATTTATATGATGGTGTCAAGCATTCACTAGAGAATGATAAATCAGTCATATTAAGACCGGCAGACGAGATATCGCCAGAGACGCGACAGGTTTATCAAGTTTATGGAGTGAATGGTTTTGGTGCCGTTTTTTATCCGAAGGTAATGGATAAAGTACATGAAAAGATAGGGGACGATATGCTTGTTATCCCTGATGAGACCTATACCGCTTTTGTCCAGCCGTCTGCTGTGAAAGACGTGTCGAAAATGCAGGAGGACTTACAGTTTGAGAATGAAACACAGGAAGCAATTGGGGAGGGACGCCATGCAATTTCCGGGCATATTTTTAAATACGACTGGATGAAAAAAGAACTGGTTCCCGCAATTGCCCCCAAAATTGAAAAGCATAAAACGAGATAGGGAGGTGCTGTCCATGGAGCCGACAGATTATGACGGTTTTAAAACGGCATATTTACAGGAAATAAAAATCCTTTTAAGACAGCGTGGATATCCTGAAATCCAGCCCTGTGTCATAGGGGAAGGGTTATCATTTGAAAAAGTCACTCTGGATTTAGGCAATGAATTATGCCACTGTGTTGATATCGAGGAAATCTATTCGGAATACGTTAAGGGTGATTATCCTATGCATTCCGTTGCAAGACAGACTTTGGACTGTTTTCGGGACTTTGGCATTGTTCAGAGGGAACAGGTCGAGCGCGCAGAAAATGTACTTACCTGTGCAGTAAATCTTGAGAAAAGTAAGGAAACGCTGAGAAAATCCGGGATACCACATTTTGTCATGGATGATATGGCGATCTATTTTCGCTTTGACTATGAAATGCGTTATGGCGGTACAATGGAAAGTATTGTATCTGAGGAACACCTTCAGAAATGGAATTGTTCCGTAGAAGAATTTTTTGATATAGCAAAACAAAACGATTCACAAGAAATTGGTGCCTGTGCTTTTAGCTGGGAGGAATTACCACTGTTTGGACATGTTCCAGTGATCGTAAAGTCAGAAGACCTCTATAACGAGCCATATGATCTTTACGGTTTGAACGGAGCGGGGGTAATATTTTACCCGAAAGTTCTGCGACAATTTGAAGAGGTTTTTAATGACCAGATTATAATCGTGCCATATTCGGAACGGAAAGCAGCCCTATTTCCGGCAGGGCTTGTACAGGAAACATGGGTACAGACAAAAATGTTGGAAAGCATTGAGCACACAGCGACACGGTTATCACTGTCTAAACATGTTTATACATATGACAATGGCAAATTAAACAGGTTTAAGGATATAGAAGATATGCTGTCTTTAGTCCAGGGAACCAGTGAGTATAAAAAAGAAGCGGCCAGTAAGAGACAGGGCAGGTGAGATCACTACCATAAGGAGGCAGATAGATGGATTATGAAGAATTTATCAAGTATTTTACTCACGAAATCAGCTATAATCTGAAAATGCTGGGAGTTACATGGCGGGCAAGTCCCGTAATGGGGGAGGGGACACAGGGCGCTATGGCGGTTATCCGTGGCGGCGGTTATGATGACCTGCCACCTATTTCCATATATGAGTATTATCAAAGATTTTTACAAGGGACACCGTGGGGTGTTGCCGCGCGTGAGGCAACGCAGGAATTTTTTGACGATAAAATAACTAGAAGTGCATTGGAAGATATGGGAGTTTTCAACCCAGATATGGTGATCCCAACATTTGCGAATGTAAAAGAAAATGCGGAACGGTTGGAACAGATTCCGCATACAAGGTTTGAGGACCTTGCAATCGTCCTGCAGGTTGTATATCAATCGCTTGGGGGAATCAACCTAAATATGACCGTTACAGATGACATATTGGAGGAGTGGGAGCTGAGTTTTGATGAGCTCTATCAGAGATCATTGGATAATCCCAGAAATATTGAGTCCGTCCAGATGGTGGAATTATATAAAATGTTAGATGAAATGGCATCTTATGAAGGGGCTGCAAAGAATTTACCACCCTTTTATGTAGTAACAAACACGGGGCAGTATTTGGGAGCAGCTTCTATTCTGTATAAAGAAAAAATGCGCGAACTGGCAGGCAGTCTCGGTGAGGATATCTTACTGGTCCCTATGAGTATTGACCAATTCCTCGCCATGCCGCTTCTGTCTCACAGCGGTGTCCGGTACATAGCGAATGCATTGCGTGAAAGCAATGGGACGATGCCACTGTCCGAAAATTTATATCATTATAACTGCAGGACAGAACAGTTTCGCATGATCTCCGATGTACCGAAAGAAACAAAAAAACGAGGCAGATAGGGGGCTATCATTTGGCAAGTAGATATGCAGCAATATTAAAACAGAGGTTGGACTTTTATGAATCCTTCACTCATGAAGTAAATAGCATTTTGAAAAAGCTGGGGTTAAAGTGGGAGGCAGTTTTACCGTCCCATATATCAGATGGCAGTACGCTTATCATGAGAGGATGTCCACAAATATCAGAAACCGGGATGTTTCCTTCTGTGGCGTTCAACCGCTATACAGAATTGGGGGAACCCATGTGGAAGGTGGCAAGTGATTCCATTGGGCGTTTTCTTCGTGATAGAGTTACCGAAACAGCATTTCGGGATATGGGGATAATATCACCTGATATGGTGGTCCCGACATTAGTGAATGCAAAACGGAATCAAACGCTGTTAGAGGAGATGCCACATGAATTATATGGGGATGGCGACCTTGCGATCGTATTGAGGGTTATGTATCATTCATCGGATAGTCTGCTTGAGGATATGCGTCTTAATCTGAAAGTAACGGCTGACCTGTTGAGTGAGTTTGGCATGGATTTTAATGCTCTGTATCAATGGTCATTAGAAAACCCGAAAAACCAAAGAGCCATTCAAATGGATCCATTTGGAACAGAACCAGATAGAAGAAATATTTTTATCATGACAACGGAGAGCTTTTATTGGGGTGCGTCTGCTATGCTGTATAAGGACAAAGTACACGAATTGGCGGATAAGTTAGGAGGAGATCTGATACTGTTTCCTAACAGTCTTAATCAATGTTTGGCGTTATCAAAAGAAAATAGGGAAGGGAAAAAATGGATTCAGGAAACCCTCTATAATAGTAAGAAAAATGGTTATCAGCAGAGAGATAAGGATTTATCCGATTTAATTTATGCTTATAGCCAGAAAACGGATGAAATCCACAAGACAAGCCAAAGGGTGCGGCAGAAGCCGAAACCTCAAATGAATAAAAGACAGGGCAGGTAACTTTTCAGGGCGATTCGGAAAAAGTACCTGTTTTTTAATTATAAAGGAGAGTGAGAATATGAATCTTAAATTATATAAACAATTTTGTGGTGCTTATCAGCAATGCGTTCAGGCGGCTTTGGAAGATTCTGATATCCAGGGGGACGTGAGGATCGTGGCAAAAGGACTTCCAGCCGAGGGGATTACAATTGAACAGAAAGGAAGATATTGTCCTGTCATTTCCATGAGGGAGGCATTTCTGAGAGCAGAGATGTTAAACTTCTGGGAAGAGGAGTTGGCGGACAGGGCAATTGAGGTTTTTTCCGATGCACAGATGGAGGAATTGCAGATAGCAGTAAGTCAGTTGGAACAGCCGGAAAATGTGGGGATATACGCTGCCAATCACAGGCTTGACCTCGATGCACTGAAAAATAATGATATGCCTTATCTCGTCATGGGTGATGTGGTGTTTTACTATATGTTTTACGCACCGCTGGGAGATGGCCGTTATTATCAGGCCGAGGTCACAAACAGACATTTGAATGATTGGAATATGAGAAAGGGAGAACTTCACAGTTTTGTGCGGCAACATTCCCTTGTTTCCATGGAGAGCAGAATCTATCCTTTACACAATAAGATTGAAAACATGCTGGAAGGAATCCCTTGTGTCCTGAATGACGGGGAGGCGGAGGATACCCTTGGATATGCTGTTACCGGACCGGGAGGAGCTGCAACCATATTATATTGGGATGTTCTCCGTGAGCTGCAGCAACTGATGCCCGACAGCTTTTATATCCTTCCATATACCGAAAGAGAAGCCTACATCCTGCCTGATACGATGGGAGCGCTGACACCGGGATTTGCCATTGAAGAAATCCACAAGAACGGGAATCATCAGGTGCGCCGCAGTCTGTCCGGTTATGCTGTTTCAAGTCATGGTTTTCATTATTCACCATCAGACAATAAACTGCTGACGATCCGGGAATGGGAAAAGGTGATGCGTGAATGACCTATGAGGATTACAAACAGAATTTATACTTAGAACTTGGCAGGCAGTTAGAAGGAACCGACAAAAAGTTACTTGTAATAGGCGAGGGGACAGCCAATGAGGAGATAGCCGTTGAAATTTCAGGGGAATCCGAATCCATGTGCAGCCAGTCATTATCGCTATGGCACCTGTATAACCAGTATTGTAGATATAAAATGCCGAATCAGGCAGATAGAATCTGTGACTACTTTGACCGGGTACGACTGATCAAAAAGATCGAACAGTTGGACAACGTTACTATATGGGCGGCTAATCTGGAGAAATCAGCAAAAAAACTGGAAGAGAATGAGACACCTTATGTCGCAGTGGGGGATATCGCTGTGTATTTTAAATTTTACGACGAAGTTTACGAGGTCAGCAAGGAGGACGGAGAAGTTTGGCCTTATGATTATATAAGGCCAGTATGCAACAAACATTTAGAACAGTGGGGACTTACTGCGCAGGAATTATTTGACAAAGCCAAACATTTTGATGTGGGCGAGCGTTTACAGACGGTATTGGATGCAAGTAAGGACGCCGTCCATAGAGTGTTGGGAAGCTATGAGGAGCTTCTGCCAGACACATACGGGATTTATAGTATCACCGGAGAAAATGGGATCGGGATGATGTTTTATCCGGATGGTTTATCTCAAGTTGCACACCAGCTTGGCGGGGATTTGTTTGTAATGCCAATTTTAAATGACCATATTTTGGTGTGTTCTAAAAATGAGTACAATCTGGAGAAATTGATAGTGTCAAATGATGTATGAAAAACTGAGTCATAAAAAATAGGCTCAAATAGA
>OATB01000236.1_pt1 | contig 52242 bp, 42 predicted proteins | sample 1494941 | NCBI WGS metagenome assembly OATB01 (sample SAMEA2579931, study PRJEB22360) | human gut metagenome | reverse complement strand
AGGTGTGACTCATTCGAGTCACACCTGCCCCCTGTTTAAGACTATCTATTTTCCGACAGCCCCTATTTTACGACTATTATACAATTCCCTGTGCGTTCATTGCATCTACAATTTTTTCAAATCCTGCGATGTTAGCACCTAATACATAGTTGCCATCCTGTCCGTAACGTTTTGCAGCGTCTGACATGTTATGGCAGATATTAACCATGATTCCCTGTAGCTTGGAATCTACTTCTTCAAATGACCAGCTCAGTCTTTCGCTGTTCTGTGACATTTCAAGTGCGGATGTAGCAACACCACCGGCATTTGCAGCTTTACCCGGAGCAAAGATTACGCCGTTTTCCTGGAGGTATTTTGTTGCTTCCAGAGTAGTAGGCATATTTGCACCTTCACATACAGCGAAGCAGCCATTTGCTACTAATGTCTTGGCATCTTCTATTTCCAGTTCATTCTGTGTTGCACATGGAAGGGCAATATCAACTTTTGCTGTCCATACGCCTTTTCCTTCATAGTATTCTGAATTTGGTCTGTAGTTTTTGTATTCCGTCAATCTTGCACGTTTTACTTCTTTGATCTCTTTCAATACATCAACGTCAATTCCATCCGGATCATAAACCCATCCGGTAGAATCACTTACTGTTACAACTTTAGCACCCAGCTGATGTGCCTTCTGTGTTGCATAAATTGCAACATTTCCGGAACCGGAAACTGCTACAGTTTTACCAGCTAATTCTTTTCCGTTGATCTTTAATAACTCTTCTGTTAAATATAATAAACCATATCCGGTAGCTTCTGTTCTTGCTAAAGATCCGCCGTAGGATAAGCCTTTTCCTGTTAACACACCTTCATAAACGCCACGGATTCTCTTATACTGTCCGAACATGTATCCGATTTCTCTTGCACCTGTTCCGATATCGCCTGCCGGTACGTCTGTATCTGCACCGATATATTTGCAAAGTTCTGTCATAAAGCTCTGGCAGAATGCCATAACTTCTCTATCTGATTTGCCCTTAGGATCAAAATCACATCCACCTTTACCACCGCCAATAGGAAGACCTGTCAGTGAGTTCTTGAAAATCTGTTCGAATCCCAGGAATTTAATAATACCAATATTTACGGATGGATGAAGACGAAGACCGCCTTTGTAAGGTCCGATTGCGCTGTTAAACTGTACACGGTAGCCTGTATTCACTTGAACCTGTCCCTTGTCGTCTACCCAAGGCACGCGGAATTTGAATTGTCTTTCCGGCTCTACAAGTCTTTCAAGCAATGCATCTTTTCTGAATTTTTCTTCATTTGCTTCAACTACAACGCGTAAAGATTCCAGAACTTCTTTTACTGCCTGATGGAATTCCGGTTCAGCAGGGTTCTTTTTCACTACCAGTTCAATTACCTCATCAACATATGACATTTTAAAATCCTCCTTAGCATAAATGTTTTCCAGTAAAAACAGACGCTCCTCAATCCATCTGCCTCTACATTTTAGTTCCATTTTGTATTATATAATGTACAGAAGCTGATGACAAGTAATTTTTTACATTTTTTTATTATATTTAGTGCGTGTTTGATAATTTAATCCTGCCATCTGCACGCCCCACTTCACAGTATATTAGTTCCAAATTCAGGTTACACAGCCCGAAATGCGCCCATTATTTGGAACTAATCTCCCACAAAGTGTGCCAAACAGCTGTCCGAAAGCAGTTTAATACACGCTCTGGCGATTTTCACAAATAAGACTTGAGAATACGTATGGTATCCTCTTCAAAACCCAGAAATTCTTCTGCGAGTTCATATACCATATTGTGCACAACCGGATTCTGGTCTACTGTTTTTTTAACCTCATTTAACCGTTCTTCTTTCTTTTGTATCATCATATCAGCTATATGGGAGGTACTCACATTAAACACGGTTCCTGCCTGCAGGGAAGCCCAGCGTTTTGTTCTGTCCCCCAGTTTTAGTACTGTGTCTGACAAACCTTTTTCCCTCAGGCTGTCAGCTGCTTTTTCTTCCAGCCTGGAGTACCTGGCTGCCTGCAGATTCAAATCCAGTGCCAGTTCTTCATCGTATACTTTACTTAAAATGGTGTGGATATCAAGGAGCGCTGTTTTGCTTTCCTTGCAAATACCACTGAGAATCTCTTGTTCTGCATTCGTTATCATGATTTATCACCTCGCTTTTTCATAGCATGTGTATTAAATCATAAATTATGCAGATTCTTCTATTCATTCATAATTTGTCCAATAAGCAATCACATAAAGCAGCCTGTGTAAATATATAAAGCAGAGAGATAAGTATCCATCTCTCTGCTTATATAGCCGCCTGAAGTTAGCTCGACGAAATCAGACATCTCCTTCCCTGCGTTCTGTCATTAACAAAAACACACATTTTTTCGGTTTTCATTACCTTTAGATTACCCGTACTTTTATTATTTTCTTTATCCCATAATAAGATACGGTGATTTCTGCATTGCCTTTTTTCAGCGCTTTCATCTCACCTTTACTGCTTACAGAAACAACTTTACTCTTATTGGATTTAAATCTGATTTTTCCTGCAGGTTTTGCTTTCGCGGATATTTTCGCACTTTGTCCTTTTTTCAGATTTACTTTTGTACTGCTTTTAAGACTCAGGCTTGGCTTCTTAACCGTTACTTCACATCTTTTTGTAATTCCGTTCGCTTTAGCCGTGATTGTTACTTTGCCTGCTTTTTTAGCAGTAACTTTTCCATTTTTAACAGTTGCTATTTTTTTATTGCTGGTTTTCCATACAATGCGTTTACTGGAACCCGTTATTTTTGCGTCTATTTCTGCACTTATTTTCCCTTTGGTATATAGTGTAAGGGATGATTGTCTAAGCTTTAGTGCAGGTTTTTTTACAGTGATCCGGCATGTCTTACGAATACCGTTTGCCGTAGCGGTAATGGTTACTTTTCCGGCTCTTTTTGCAGTTACTTTTCCGTTTTTCACGGTTGCTATTTTGGTATCGCCGGACTTCCAGCTGACTTTTTTACTTGGACCCGTCACCTTAGCAGTTAATTTAACAGACGTGGTTCCTTTGGTATAAATCGTTGCCTTGCTCTTATTCAGCGTAAGCGTAGGTCCGGGTGTCGGCGCCGGCCTGGATTTTACTGTTATGGTACACTCTGCACTGATTGTGCCAAGGTTTGCTTTTACAACAGCTGTTCCCGCAGCGGCTGCTTTTACCATTCCCCTCGCATCAACCGCCACTACTTTTTCATTTGATGAACTCCATGCGACAGCAGTTTCTGTTTCATTTGTGATAGCCGTAAGCTGTAGAATATCTCCGGCTTCCATTTCAGCTTTAGCTATGTTCAATGTCAGCGTTACCTTTACCAGGTTCATTGCATTTTCTAACTTTGTCATAACTGCACGGAGTTCTTCATCGCTGCTGTTTATATTCTCAGCCGCTTCTTTTGCCTCTGAAATAACCTCCTGTAAATTTTTATAACTGCTCTTTGTATAGACACCGCCATCATTTTTTATCGCCTGTGCTTCGATAATCTTAGCATTTAGTGCAGATACGTCTGCCCTTAATGTGGTAAAGTTCACACTTCCCGGTTCAGAGCGGTTTCCTGCTGCATCGTATGCTGTAACGCTGATGCTGTATTCTGTTCCCCGAAGAAGGTCTTTTAATTCCACACTGGTTCCTTCTGTTACATCTGCCAGAACTGTGTCTCTGTCTTTCACTTCATATCCTGCCACGCCCACATTATCGGCGGAAGGATTCCAGCTGATCCATGCAGATGTCTGTCCAATACGGTCTGCTTTTACACCTTCTGGTGCTGACGGTGCTTCTTCGTCTTTTAACTCCAGCGTAGTAAAGGTAACGCTTCCCGGCTCTGACTCATTTCCCTGTGCATCATATGCAATGATATCTATTGTATACTCTGTCTGAGGATCCAATCCCGTTAATTGGTAACTGGTTCCCTCTGTTACATTTGCCAGCAGTGTATCCTGATTCATTACTTTATAACCGGCTACTCCCACATTGTCGGTGGAAGCCGTCCAGGTTATGTCAGCCGTAACTCCGGTGACATTTTCTGCTTTTACATCAGCCGGTACGGATGGCTTTTGCGTATCCGGCTCAACCGGCTCCCCAAGGGTTGTGAAGGACACAGTTCCTGGCTCTGACTCGTTTCCTGCTGCATCATAAGCCACAACACTGATTACATAATCGGTGCCTGGTTTCAGATTGTTCAGCTGTGCCTCTGTGTCGGTTACCTGGTCTTTCAGGACTACTTCTCCATTTTTAATCCGGTATCCCGCTACTCCTTTGTTATCGGTGGATGCTGTCCAGGAAATCATTGCGGTTGTATCCGTAATGTCATCAGCTCTTACCTCTGCAGGTGCTGACGGGCTCTCTGTATCCGTTTCCGCTGCTGTTGTAAATGTGATATGCGCAGGTTCAGACTGATTGCCTGCTGCATCATAGGCAATTACGGTTAAGGTATATTCCGTTGCTGGTGTCAGCCCATCCAGGCTGGTACCTGTGCCTTCGGTGATATCCTTTAATAATTCATCACCATTTTTAACCAGATATCCCTTAACTCCTACATTGTCGGTGGACGCATCCCAACTGATGGAAGCTGATGTAGTTGTGATATCATCTGCTTTTATATTTTCAGGCTTACTTGGTGCCTGGGTATCCGCTTCCGGTGCATCTGTATAGGTAATCACAGGTGTAACATATGCGGAACTTTTACTGGCATTCTGTGTACCAATGTTCCTTATTTCTAAACGGATATAGTCTCCCTTTTCTACCTTAATCTCTGCCGGAGCAATTTCCACACCGGTTCCATCATTGGGAAGCTGAATCGGATCTCCGACCTGCTCTCCATTATTGGTTATAGTCAGGAAGACATCGGATCCTGTGTTTGGAGCAGCTGTACTCGCCATACGCAGAAATGCGTTTTTCTTATCTCCCATATCTATAAATGACATGATGATATTTCCGGATACCGGCGCCCGGTAAGCTGCTGAGTATCCCTGCGCACGTTGTGATACCGCCAACGCATCACAGAATAAACCTCGTTTATCTGCCGTTTCCTGTCCACGGTTACCTTCCAGACCGATTACTGCATAATCCTTTCCGTTCCATGTGGCATAAGTATTATCATAGGTTGTCATATTGCTGTATTCGTTATTTTCTTTCTGCTGGGCAAACCATACATTCCCCTGTTTGGCATCCACAAAATCCTTCGCCCAATGATACTCATTTTTTGCAGCCAAGGTATAAACTGCTTCGGAGCCGTCTTCTGCAATTACTTTTAAGGTCATGCCATCTGCCGCATTGCCCTGGGTTACTTCGGAATCATCCTGGTAAATTTTTATAACTGCCGTATCATTAACGGTTATGCCACTGATGATATCTTCCACAGAAACAGGTGCTTTTTCTGTCATTGGTACATAGACCGTGTGATCCTTTACCTCAAAAACAGCATTGTGGATACTGTTATCGGTATTTGCTGCTACCACATATTCAGCAGTCTGGCTGCCATCAGATAAAATCAGCTTGCTGCCGCCGGCTACAATATCTTCTCCGGTCAATTCCTGCTCTTCTCTGTCATATACATGTACTTCTAATTTCTTATCATATGACAAGTTTCCTAAAAACTGATCTACGGTTGTATTCTTCGCCAGACCGCTGATCTTGCGTTCTGCAATGGTATATACTGATGAATACAGATCAAGGCTGACAGAACCGGATTCATAAACTCCTATATCCGGTGTTCCTGTAACTTGGTTACCATAGAAATCTTTTCCTCCGTTATCCGGTATGAATTTCCCCGCATTTACAGCCGGAGAATTTTCAGCCAGTTTATATCCGTCAAATACGGTTTCCTCTGACGGATTGTGATGAGCATTAGCCACACCGTTTGTAACAGAAGGTGCTTTTCCCGGATCTGCAAACACTTGGGTCCCGGCTGCTACATTGACTGCATTTTTATCGTCTCCCGGTATATTGGCATAATTGTAATAGAGGTTGTTGCTATAGCTTGCTCTGGTTCCGTTTAAGGTCCAGTTTTCTGTTTTTGCCTGATCACCTGCATAATAGATAATATTATTTTCCACACTCATTACACCGCCAGTCATACCCGGCCGGATAAATGGAACACCATCTTTTACATAGAAGACGTTGTTGTAAATATGGGCATCGGGCTGGGATGGTGCATTGATTACGCCTGCCAGGTCATTTTGGCTGATGTTATAGCGGAAGGTGTTTTGATATGCCTGTCCCAGACAGAACATGACACAACCGCCTCCGTTATTGTGGCTGTAGTTATACTGATAGAGTGTTCCGTCACCGGAATCAGCATCCCACGCCTGTCCGTCCTGGTTAAAGTACGTATCAAATGCTTCATTGTACTGGAATACCGCATCCTTACATTTCCATGGCCAGATGGCTGCCGCCACTCTTCCGCTTGATGTGGCTGAATAGTCGGTTTCATTGATCTGCCTTGCAGCTCCTTCGGATACGTTATACTCAATTAACGGACGGTCACAGTACATGGTGGTAATTGCATCTCCGCCCGGCTCTTTCACGTAATTATTTCGGATAACCACATTGCCCGAGCCATATTTGGCAATGACGCTGTCCGGTATTGCCGTGTTGTTAAACTGCGCATGGTATGCCGTATATCCCACGGCAATGCCCCAGCGGTTTACGTTTTCTACCATACAGTTTTCTATTTTGACGTCTTCATATCGGGAAATTCCGGTTGTAGATTCATCATTCGGTTTAAATACTGTAAAATAGATACCACCGTTGTTCATGTGCTTATCATATACATTTCCGATTACATCATGTACATTCAGGTTGTTCAGGTAAATATGGTCAACGGTACCCTTATCCTGTGCAACTGCAGCTACACCTGTCCGTTCCATAACTTTCTGGCTGTTATAGGCGGTTTCAATCTTCGGTCCCCGGTTGCTCATTTCCAGATTGTTAATTTCAATATATTCGGAATCGTACAGCAAAATCGATGAGGATACATAGCCATTATAGACATGGCTTGCACTGTCCAGAGGCATCCCATAGTTCTGGTACCAGATTCCCTGTCCGTTTGTATTAATCACCGGATCATTTCCATCCCCATATTTATCAATCACAATGGGCTCTTCGGGAGAACCTGACTGTCCGAACAGATGGAGGTACCCATTTGTAAATTCAGAACCGGATTCTAACAGCACCCTGTCTCCCGGCTGTAACGTTAATTCATTTATTTTTGTCAGACTGTAGAAAGGTTTCGATTCCGATGTTCCGTCATTGCTGTCCTTTCCATTTAATGTGCTGACGTAATAGGTAGTACCTGTTGCAGTTTCCTGATCAGCTGACGCACTTACTGTTATCCCCGGTGCAATACTGGAAACAATGACAGCCAGTGCCGTAATCATTGATAAAATCTTTTTCTTCATCGTATATACACCCCCCTATTCTTCATATCCAAGCCGGATTTCTGCTGCTGATGCAAAAACTTTTCCTGCTTCCTGTGATCTGGAATCTTTTGCCCAAAGCTTCACATATCTGGCATTTACGGATGGAAATTCTGCATATTTAATTTCTGAGTTATTTTCCCAGCTTCCAGTGGCAGCTTTTGTCCAGTCGGTGCCGTTTGTACTGACGGATACCTCATACTCCGTGATTAAACCATTGACGCCTCCTGATTTTCTGGGAACATATTTCAGCATGCCTACTGGCTGTTCTTTTCCCATATCGATACTAATCCATGCTTCGCTTCTGTCACAACCGCTCCATGCAGTATGCCAGATTGTGTTCATGTTATTATCCAATACATACGACGGATTTCCTTCTGTCGTGTTGTTTGGCTGGAAGCTTCCTGCCGTTGCGGTCATACCCTCTGCTGCATATTCAGCATATACCTTTACCACATGGATGTTGTAGGTACTGGACTCCTGCTCATTCGATTTATTGACAACCTTTAGAACCATTTCTTCTGTTACTGCAGTTTCTGGCGCAACCTGTTGCGAGCCTTTCATAACCTTGCATTCTGCTTTAGCAGATGCTTTGATATTCTTTAAGAAATCCTCTGCTGTCGTTCCTTTTGGCACATTCCGGATATCCTGTTCCTGTATCAGATAACGGTCTGAATATACGTTTAGGGAAACAGATTCTTCTACGCTTGTTTCATGAATGCCAATATCCGGTACAATTCCCGTTAACTCATTTCCAAAGAAATCCTCAGCTGCATTATTGGGAATGTATACGCCTGCATTTACTGCCGGAGAATTATCAGCAATTTTATATCCTGCAAATGCACTTCTATCATGAATCTTCCCGCCTTCATTAACGGTGACAGGCGCACTTCCCGGATTTTCAAATTTCGGATCTGCAGTGATTGCGTCCGCTTCCGGAAGTCCCGGCATTCCTTCCTCGCTGTAACCATAGTACAGATTGTTTTCAAATGTTTTGTTATTGCCAGGGTTCCAGCCATCATCGCTGACTTTTTTATTTGTGCTGACATTGTAGAAGATATTATTAGCCAGATATCCCGCACCGCTTCTCTTACCTGCAGCCGGATGATGTACAGCCGTTTCCAGATCTCCTCCTACATAAAATACATTGTTATAGATTTTAGCAAGTGGATTGCCCTGGAATGTTATGAGGCATTTTAAATCATCCTGGCTCAAATTATACCGGAATGTTCCATTATACGCTTCATCCAGGCAGATCAACATGGAACCGCCTCCATTATTATGGCTGTAGTTATACTGATATACAGTTCCGTCAGACCAGTCGATATCCCATGCCTGTCCGTCACCATTGCCTTCACCCACCGTGTCAAATGCTTCATTGTATTGGAAAACTGCATCTTTGCACTTCCATGGCCAAATTGCCGCACAGAAGGACTGCCAGTATCCTGGATATCCGTCATCCAGGTCTACCCCTGCCGTATCGGATACATTATTCTGTACCATGGGGCGATACGCATACATAGCAACAATTGCATCATTTCCAGCATTCTGAACATAATTTCCTTCCAGAATCAGATTGGTATGCCCATATTTTTTTACCGTTTCATCTGCCAGAGCTGCTCCGCCAAATTTATCATGCTGATATGTATAACCAACCACAATTCCTGCTCTGGATACATCTTTCACATAACAATTGCTGATTTTCACATCCTGATATCTGGCTATGCCGGTTGCATCTTCATTTTCCGGTTTCAGGACATTCATCTGGATACCGCCATTGTTCATATGCTTATCCTGAAGATTTCCCGATACATCGTGGATATAGAGGTTATCCAGATAAACATGCTCCATGGTTCCCCCATCTTTTGCTATTCCTGCAACACCGGTACGATCCATTCTCCCGGAAGCTTTGTTAACATTTGTTGAAAAATAATCAAAATCATTCGATTTATTTGTAATTTCCAGATTGCTGATTTCAACATAATCCACATCATATAGTAAGATTGCGGAAGAAACATAACCACTGCTTCTGTGGCCGCTGTTATCCATTGCTTTTCCATAGTCCTGATACCAGACTCCTTCACCATTACAGTTGATCACCGGCTTATTGCCTTCTCCGTAGCTGTTGATAGTAATGGGATTTTCCTGTGTTCCTCCCACATTCTGTAAATGAATAAACCCGTTGAACACAGACCCTGATTCCAGCAATACAGAATCTCCGGGGCCCAGGGTAACATTTTCAAGCTTGTCTAAAGTCTCCCATGCTTCTCCTTCTTGGGTACCGCTGTTTCCATTGTCTCCATTCCTACTGCTGATATAGTAGGTTGTGCCCACGCCGGCTGCCTCTGCCGCCTTTACATAAGGCATCGTACTAAATGCCTGGGTACTGCATACCATGGCAACAGCCAGCATGAATGATAAAATCTTCTTTTTCATCCTCTTACTCCTTTCTTTCCATAAAATATTTATTGATAATCCTTTTTTCCGTATCCCTAATACTTCCTTCATACGGAAAAAATGTTTACCCATCTTTAGTTCATTACCTGCTGCTTTGTAAAAGCATAAATCCGGTCCATATCTCCCTGAACTTCATAACTGCCTGCCTTTTCAGACACGATACTCTCATAATTGGCTTCCCGGAGACCTTTATTGATATTATCTTTTACCGTATCCAGTGGATAATAATCATTTACATTCCTGTCTGCACATTGAATCAGATACAAAGCTCCATTTTCGTCAATGACCTGGGTAGCTTCCCCTTTTTTCAAATCAACCGCATAATCCAGAACATCCCCGATAATCCTTCCGTAAGCCCCTATATCCCCGGACAATAATTCCTGATGGGTGAAATAAGGCATTAACAGATCTTCCTTCTGCACCAACTCAGACAGGGGGTTCGTATCGCTGATGTTTCCATGAAGCTCTGTCATTTTTTCCTTTAAATTCTGATACTCCTCTTCTTTCATTTCCGACGCCTGATACTCAATTTTAATAAAATCCAATGTGATATCATCATTCTGACGGAACATCTTATCCTTTTGCTGGTCATAATAGGTTTGTCTGTCCTCATCTGTAATTTTCATTCCTTCATTGTTCAGATCGGAGCAGTATTGCTTTTGAATGGAATCCATAGAATATTCTTTGTACAACTTTAGTGAGAAATTAGAAAGTCCGTAGACAGGTTCACCCTTCTTTATTTTGTCGGCTCTAGCTTCATTTTCCTCTTCCATTCTCTTTTTCAGCGCCTGATACCCCGTTTCTTTTATGTATCCTTTTTCTTTTGCCAGGTCGAATACGGCTGACGTATACTTTAACTGCTCTATTACCTGGTCCGTCAGCACGCGGTAAGGAACTTCACCCTCAATCTCCTTCTCCCAGGCATTCCCCTTCAGCGTAATACCCGCCTTTTCATAAAAATACTGGCCCACCTGATTCATTTGTTCATTCAACGTATCCAGATATTCTTCTTTGTCAATTTTATCTCCATTTATTTTCAATTGAAAACCTGTCCGATTATAAATTATAACAATTGCAAATCCTACAATCAGCAATATAATTGGTATCCCTATCCACAATTTCTTCTTCACGCTGCAGCCTCCTAGTTATATTCCACAATTTCATTGACACATCTTTGTAAATATTATATCATTTGTATAATAACGTTGCTTGTTAAAACCTGTTTATTTTCAGGCATTTTTTGTATAATCCGGAACAAGGAGATTTTTATGTACTACACTACTTACTCGAACACAAAATCCGCCACTGGACCAGAAACACGGTTTGTTCTATCAGACCAGGCGATTATCAGCGCTGTAAAACAGCACCGTGAAAATTTCTATACTTTTGCTAAACATATCCACAAAAGCATTGAAGTATATCAACTGACTTCAGGGACCTGCAGCATGGAAATCAAAAATCAGATCATAAACTGCGAAAAAGATGATATTGTCATTATTATGCCTAATATTGTTCATTCTTTTTATCTCACCTGCAAAGAGCCCTGTACCTTTAACCACATTCATTTTGACCCAACCTATTTCCAGGAATTATATCTGAATACCACCGGAAGCAGCAATCCGGAAGATGCCATTGATATGATTTCTTCTCTGTACTATTGCTGTAATGTGTTTTACAAGGCAAAAATTACGGATAGAATGGCTTCCCTGATTGAAAAAATAATTACCAGTACTCAGGAAGACCATTTCTTCTCCCGTTCTTATTCAAATTTATACATAACTGAATTACTTCTATCAGTATTAGAAACGCTGGAGACGGATTTCTCATTTTCCAAGCACTATGCCCCCAGGCAGAACCGCTATGTCTCCTTTACACTCTCCTATATACACAAACATTACGATTCCAAAATTTTAATAGGGGACATTTCGGATAAATTAGGAATATCAACTCGTTATCTCAGTGAAATTTTTTTCAGACAGATGAATCTGACCATATCCAATTATATAAATATTTACCGGATTAATCAGGCTATTGATTTGATGACGACTACGGATATGTCTCTTACTATGATTGCCAGCCAGATTGGGCTGAAAGATTCCCAGCATTTTTCGAAACTGTTTAACAGTATTATTGGCATTACTCCTTACAAGTATAAGAAAATGCTGAAACATGATTTTAATGAATAGCGCGCAAAAAAGGAACGGCAATTGCCGTTCCTTAAATATATCATATTATTGTGCTGCTTCTGTACTTCCAGTCTGTTCTGTGAGGAAATCGCTCATTACATAACCTGTACCGCCAGCATAACGAACTTCTGACCAGCCATTGTCCAGCTTTTTAACTCTGGTAACTGTTTCACCTTCGTTTAGAACACCAAGTATGTCTGCATCTTCGGTAGAATCTGCTCTTACATTACATTCCGTATTTGCAGCTACGATTTTATTTACTTCCACACCAGCTTCACTACTGTCAGGAATATTGGACTCTGTCATCGGCGAACCAATTTTATCCACCAGATTTTTTAAATCTTCGTTAGAGTCAATAGCCTGCTGGTATTTCTGATTTACATCATCGATTAATTTTTTAACATCAGCATCATTTGCCATGTCTTCCACAAACTTCTGTGTAGCTTCATCTACTTTGTAATCAGATACATAAAGGCTTCCATCCGTGTTGGTCTGTAAATACAGGCGCACCAGACTCGGAACCATCGTATCAAAATTAAAAACCTTACAATCATAAATTACATAAGCTACATAGGAACCATCAACCGGTCCTTTTTTAGTATAACAGGATATATTGTTGTAGCTTTCAATCAGGCTGTTATTTTGAACTGACTGCTCTTCCTCAGCCGTTAAGCCGGGAACCAGCTTCTTTAATGTTGCCATATCTTTATTACCCATAGCCGCATAATAAGCCTGTACTGTTTCCAGTACTTTTGGGTCATTCTGTACTAAATCGTTACTTTTATTCTCTGTCTCAGCATTCGATTCTACGATTACTTCTTTTTTTGTTTCACTTTCCGTTGTCTTAACAGAATTTGCCCCATCACTATTTCCAAGTCCACTGACAAGCTTCACCGCAAATACTGCAATCACCAGAATCAAAATAACTGCTAAGCCGAGTAAGATATATCTTAGATTATCAGATAGCCATTCTCTAAAATTACCCACTATACTTACCTCCATTTTTCTACATCTGTGTTACAATTATTCGGCTGCCACAAGAGCAAAAAAAACGCACCCGGAGGGATTCGAACCCCCGACACGTGGTACCGGAAACCACTGCTCTATCCCCTGAGCTACGAGTGCTGATTCATCTGCAAACCTTTAAACAGCTTTTAAATAACACATGCTTTTCCCTATAAACATTGGATTTTCAAGGTTCGTAGATCCCTTTCACCCTAAAACCCACAAATTCTTTTGATTTTTACACACTGCATGTCTACTAAATTATAAGCATTACTTCTGTGCAAAACAAATATATAAGGTGTAAACAAAGTGTAAATCTTACTAAGTATCGTTTATAAGGTGTAAATAAGGTTTACTTTTGCTGACATAAGGTGTAAAATATACTGGTTGTTCACCGGTATTTTTATCACTTACGAAAGCACTTATTACATATTATCATAAAAGATGGAAAAAGTAAAGGATTTGTTATTGAATATCTTTTCCAGCACACATTTTGTCTTTTTATGTCTTCTTTTGTTAGTCAAAGAACCGATAAGATCTGCTGACATTATCGGCTCTTAAAAGACTATATTCTTACAGCGCTAAACGATGGATTTCCCTGGTATATGTATAGACCTCATCTGACAAAACCTCTTCCGGTATTACCTGAGTTGCATTTATCTCACGCACCATTTCCTGCAGTTCCTTTTTTGTAGTTGTGATATTCATGGGTACTACAATACATTCATGTATGCTGCTTGGCAGAATATAGAAGTCATCCTGCAGGCGCTCTCCTATTAAGGTAAGAATGGAGTCATAGAGGATACATGCCGCTCCCATCGTCTTCTCTTTATTGGAAAGTACATACATGGGTATTCTGCCGTCCTCATCTTCCTGATCATGCATTACATCTGAAAATTCATCTTCCAGATCACCTTCCTCGATTTCCTCCATCACTTCCTCCATACTTTTAAATTCAAACGGCAACATGGCAGGCGTATTTTTTCTGGCTGTTTCATACAAGATTTCTTTTGTGATCTTCCACATTTTCAAATGACTGTCATGTATTAAAATAGTACCGGTTCCCAGGGTATCACTTTTTAAGAAATAGTAAAACACAATAGCCAGATCCAGGTATTGCACATGGGGAACCGTTTTTAACAATTCCGTATTTTTCTTATAGTTAATGACTTTACACGCAATATTATTTTTCACACGCATATAATCCGTATAAAATTCCGTATCCACCGGAACTTTAATTTTGTTATTTTGATAAATCGCCAGAATACTGTCAATAATCTGAACCATATCTGTCCCACACTGGTATTCCTTAAAATAATCATTCAGATATATCGTAGGCGAAATACTCTTTGTTGTTTCCACAATGGACAGACCATCCAACTGAACATCATTATTCTTCGTGATCTGATGCAGTTCAACGCGCACCTCCTTTCCCAATTGTGTCTGTACTTTTTTCTGCACAAAGCAAATAAATTCTTCGTAATTCAATCGAACCACCCTTTCTTAAATTAGTATCGTATAAAAATTAAATGGAAAATTTGATGCGAACGCATCGAGAATAATAAATACATTTAGAATTTTTATATCACTTATAGTATCATATTTTTTAGTTGGATGCAAGTGATATTTTTCATTTTAAAAACAGGTGTACGAGAGTGCCCGTATCACCTGCCAGTTTATTTAGTATCTATATGTCATTCCATAATACCAGGAACCCACACTCTTATAAGTTTTACCCTTTACTTTTTTATTTGCTATAACATAAAAATAATATGTTTTACCTTTTTTCAATTTTTTACCTTTATATTTCTTCAAAGTATAACTACTTGACTTTGTGGAATAAACTTTTTTATATCCACTTTTTGCTTTGTCAGAAGCATAAACTGTGTAATTAGTAGCACCGGTAACTTTTGGCCAGGATGCAGTTAATCCACCTGATACATTACGAACTTTTACTTCCTGTTGATTTGCCACATAGGTACTTCCCCAATTACCATAAACCTTTTTTCCGTTATTCAGTTGAATATAAGCTCTGACCTTCACTTTATAAAAAGATTTTTGATTCATTTTTATGGTGTTATAGCTGCTGCCGCTAACATTTAATGTCTTTCCTGTCTTTTTATTTTTCATTGTGTAGACAGTAATCTGATACCCCTTAGCATTTTCTGCCCGATTCCATGCTAACGCTACTTGATTCGAATGAGGATAGCTATATGCAACTTTAATCCCAGTAACTGTTCCTGGCAGTGTATTTGCATAAATATAAGCAGAATAATCGTTTCTGGCTACATATCCGGATGATGATACACGTTCTGCATATACCTTGAAGGAATTCCTTGTGCCAGTTTTTAAGTTACCAATTGTAACAGATGGGCTAGTTGTTGTCGTTGCAGAAATCTGTGCCGATCCATCCACTTTGTAAACCTGATACCTGGTGGCTCCAGTTGCAGGACTCCAGGTCAGTGATATGCTGCTTGTCTTTGCCGCACTTTGATTCAAACTTTCTGTTTTAACTCTGTCAGGTACCGTTACAGCCTCAAAAGATGGAGACCATGCACTATAATCGTTAGGTTTCCCATAGGTGTATTCATACGCTCTGACTCTGAAATAATATGTACTTCCTGTGCTTAGATTACTCTTATGAATATTCGGATTTAAGGTATCTGTAGATGCATCACTAAAGTTGCGGTTATCCGTTGAATACTGGACATGATACCTGATATTTTTCCCTACTACCGCATTCCATTCCACTTTAGCAGAATTCGTATATGCATATGTCTGCCTAAACCCTGACGGAGCCGCAGGCGCAGCAAATACACTAATTCCCAACATCATTGCCAATAAAAATGACAACACAACAACAGCAAACAATTTCTTTGTTACAAATAAACTCTTTTTCTCACTCATGAATCTTCCTCCTTGTGTTTTTATTTATTCCAAAAATGAGAAAGGCAACCACCTTTCTCATCTAAGAATTACACAATATGACTATACTCTGGACAGGTAATCCCCTGTTCTGGTATCAATCTTAATTTTATTTCCCTGTTCAACGAACAACGGTACATAGACAATTGCTCCTGTTTCCACAGTAGCGGGCTTTGTAGCTCCCTGTGCTGTATCGCCTTTGAATCCAGGTTCTGTATCTGTTATCTCTAATTCTACAAATAAAGGTGGCTCTACTGCGAATACTTTTCCGTTAACAGAACATATTTTAACCATTTCGTTTTCTTTTACGAACTTTAAGGAATCTCCGATGTCTTCCTGTGCTAATGCGATCTGTTCGTAATTTTCTACGTTCATGAAATGGAATAAATCCCCATCTGAGTATAAATACTGCATATCTACGCGGTCAATCCTTGCCTGTGGGAATTTTTCAGTTGGTCTGAATGTCTTTTCCACAACACCGCCATTGATAATGTCTTTTAATTTTGTTCGAACAAACGCTGCACCTTTACCTGGTTTTACGTGCTGGAATTCGATAATCTGAACGATGTTGTTATCTATCTCTAATGTTACACCGTTTCTAAAATCTCCTGCTGATATCATATTGATATTCCTCCTTCATATTGACAACACAGGAATCTTACATATTCCCATAGTTTAGTCTATTTTATAATATAATCCATACTTTTTCAACTATTTTTTACAGTTCCAGTAATTCTTTTGTTGAATGGGTCATATTTTGGCAGCCGTTTTCCTTCACAATTACGATATCTTCGATGCGGACGCCACCGAATTCCGGAATATAAATTCCCGGCTCAACCGTCTGTATCACGTTCTCTTTCAGCACTTCACCGCACTTAGGAGAAAGCCTTGGCTCTTCATGAATGTACAATCCAACGCTGTGTCCCAGGCCATGTCCAAAATATGCTCCATATCCGGCTTTTTCGATCACATCCCTCGCAACTTTATCCACATCGCAGCCCCTCATTCCTGCCTTTATGACATCCAGTGCCGCAAGCTGAGCTTCTAAAACAATATGATAGATCTCCTTTTGTTTCGCGCTGGCTTTTCCTATTACTACGGTTCTGGTCATATCTGAGCAATAGCCTTCATACATACAGCCGAAATCCATCGTAAGGAAGTCCCCTGGTTCGAGAGCCTTAGCGGATGGCATTGCGTGAGGCATTGCAGAATGAATGCCGGATGCTGCAATTGTATCAAAGCTGGTTCCATTGGCACCATGGCTCTTCATGTAGAATTCCAATTCGGCAGCCACCTGAAGCTCTGTCATACCGGGTTTCAAAATTTCTATGATATGGGAAAAAGCACCGTCTGCTATGGATTGAGCCTGTTCCATATATGACAATTCCCGTTCATTTTTAACAATACGAAGCCTGTTCAATGAATCTCCTATACCTTCCCAGACCAGCTCGTCACTGCAAGCTTCTCTTAATTCCATAATATCCGCATAAATCATATGATAATTTTCAAAACCGATGACATGAATTCCGTCTGTTCCGGTCAATTCATTTATAAATGCCCCATATCCTTTCTGATTGGAAATCTCAAGCACCTCAAAATCCGGCGCTTCCTCCTTCGCCTGAGTGGTATATCTGGAATCAGTTAACAGAACCCGGCGCTTCGATGTAATATACAGATAACCGGTTGCACCTCTAAAACCACTGAGATACCGCATATTGTATCCATCAGACACTAAGACTGCCTCTATCATTTTTTCCTTGAATACTGCATTTAACTCCTCGCGGAACATGTTATACCTCCATAGATTATACTTCAATTATTTTAGTTTGCTCTTTTTATAAAAATGTAATACGATTTTTTCCAAATATCTTTTTAAAACAATTTGAATTTCTTCTTTAGGGTGGATTGGTTTTACCAAAATATTGGGAATTCCCGTTCTTTTGGCCCCATATACATCTGTAAACAACTGATCCCCCACAAAAACTGTATTTTTGGAAGTAGTACCCATTAGCTGCATTGCTTTCTCATAATTTTTCCTGCATGGTTTATGGGCATTCTCGATAAACAGTGCACCTACCTCCTCTGCAAAAGGCTTCACCCTGGGCAGCTGGTTATTGGAAATGAGGCAGTATTTCATGCCCATGTCCCGCAAATGGGCAAAAAATTCCTTTGCCCGGTCATCTGCCGGTTCACCATGGGGCACCAGGGTATTATCAATATCAAATAACACGCCCCGGCAGCCTTCCCGGTATAATTTATCAAAATCTATTTTATAAGTGGAATCCAGATATTCATCTGGGAAGAATCGTTCAAACATCCATGACCTCACTTTCTATTTTTCCAGGAAACGGAGCAGATCCTCATACTGTGCTTCCATCTGTTCATATCCATGCCGGTAGAAATCATTGAGTACCTTCTTGTCGCTCTCTACCCTGGAGACTGTTTTCCCCTGGGGCCGTACAACAAATATCTTCCCCTCTTCCTCCCATTTTTCAACCTGAGCCAAAATCCGGTTGTAGTGGTAAGGACGCAGGCAGACAGCACGTACCAGCTGGGGATATTTCTTAAAATAAGCCGCGTAAAAGTGCATGCTTCTTTTAGACATTGTTTTCCGATAGCCTTTATTTCTGGTGAGAATTACTACGTTTTTCTTATTTCCAATCTGCAGCGAATGCAAAATGGGGATAGAATCTGACAGCCCGCCATCCAGATAGGGGACACCGTCAATTTCCACCATGGGTGAAACGATAGGAAGGCTGCTTGATGCCCTGCACAGCATCATCAGCCTCGCTCCATCTTTCTTTTCAGTTAAATATTCCGCCTTGCCGGTCAGACAATTTGTTACCACAATCTCACAGGTCATATGAGAAGCAAAGAAGGTATCAAAATCAAACGGATGATACTCGGAAGGATCCTTTTCAAACAAAAGTTCCATATTGAAGAGGCTTTTATTCTTCAAAAAACCCTTAATACTGATTAATTTTTCATGATCATTACTTCTGACAATACAGTCTCTGGTGCGTCCAATCTGCCTGGATACATAATCCACCGCATTGCAGGAACCTGCCGATACGCCGATAACGTGGGGTATATAACAATCCTTCTCCATAAGGTAATCCAATGCCCCCGAACTGAATACCCCTCTGACAGATCCCCCTTCTAATATAATTGCTGAATCCTTCATTCTTACCTCCATGTACTCATTTGTACTCCCATTTACCAGTTAAAATCCCGCAGGATAGTGTTTTCCAATACGCTCTAAATTCAAAGTAAATAGCCGAATAGTCCATCCGGCTTTATACTATATCTGCCTGTATGTACTAAGAAACATCTCCAGCTTATTCATTGCATCTTCCAGAATCTCCATTTTGGGCAGATACACTACGCGGAAATGATCCGGCTGCTGCCAGTTAAATCCTCCGCCATGTACCAGAAGGACTTTTTCTTTTCTCAGAAAATCCAAAGCAAATTGTTCATCATCCCTGATGTTGAATTTTTTCACATCCAGTTTTGGAAAAATATAAAAAGCAGCCTGAGGCTTTAATGCAGAAACACCTGGGATATCGTTTAGAGCCTTATAAATAAACTCTCTTTGTTCATAGATCCTGCCTCCCGGAAGCAGCATCTGATCAATTCCCTGAGCATTTGCCAGGGCTGTTTCTATGATTGCCTGTGCCGGTACATTGGAACAAAGACGCATGGAGGACAGCATATTAAGCCCCTCAATATAGCCTTTTACCCCTGTCTTATCACCGCTTAAGCACATCCATCCTGCACGATAGCCCGCTACCTTGTGGGATTTAGATAAACCGTTCATAGTGATACAGAACAAATCCGGTGCCAGAGACGCAATGGACACATGTTCCTGTCCATCCATTACCAGTCTGTCGTAGATCTCATCTGCAAATATAATCAGGCTGTGTTCCCTTGCAATATCCACAATCTGCTGCAGTACTTCTACCGGATACAATGCTCCCGTAGGATTGTTTGGATTGATTACTACAATCCCCTTGGTCTTATCTGTTATCTTTTTCCGTATATCTTCCATGTCCGGAAACCAGTCAGACTGTTCATCGCACAGATAATGAACCGGCCGGCCCCCTGCCAGATTAGCCGCAGCTGTCCATAAGGGATAATCCGGTGACGGCATAAGTATTTCATCTCCGTCATTTAAAAGCCCCTGCATAACCATTACGATTAATTCACTGACACCGTTGCCGGTATATATATCATTCATACCTACATCAGGTATATTTTTCTTTTTACAATAGTCCATGATTGCTTTTCTGGCGCTGATAATTCCTTTTGAATCAGAATATCCTTCCGTATTTCGCAGATTTGCCATCATATTCTGAATGACATCATCCGGTGCCTCAAACCCAAAGGGTGCTGGATTACCTATATTTAATTTCAGAATATCGATGCCCTGTTCCTCCATGCGGCCTGCCTCATCAACGACCGGGCCTCTTACATCATAGCATACGTTATCTAATTTACTGGATTTCTCAAATGTTCTCATATGAACTCCCCTTTCTTTGTCATAGTATATACCAAAGTTCCAAAACCTACAACCGTAAAATTCAATTTGGTTTCGGATTTTGCTTTCTCAATTTCTCACTGAAGGTATGCCCTAACGTGACTTTTCCTACATGGCACACATCTCCTGTCATCATGACTCTGCCGTCATCACAAATCTCTATTTCCAGGGTTCCGCCAGGCATGTGGACATAGCACTTGCCGTCAATCAGTCCCATCTTATAAGCTGCTCCCGCTGCCGCACAGCAGCTGCTAGACTTACTACTCTATATGCATATTATATGCATTTTCCTCAGCAGACCTTCACGATACTTTCATTATATTCAGCAGGATTTTAAATTAATATAGATATAATGCTTCCTATATTGCAAAAAATGCTATATAATATTCTACATAAATATTCATCCAATAATTCCTACAATGGTACCTATAATGATGCCCTTCTTAACGACCCCAGCTGATTTGACAGCAGACAGGAGATTTTATGCCGGATTATGAAAAAAGAGGTTATCTGGAAAGTGAATTCCGCCTGTTCCACCTGACCGATAGAAAGGAACAGGACTTTCAATTCCATTACCATGACTTTGATAAAATTATTATTTTTATAGACGGAAATGTAAATTATATAATAGAAGGTAAATCCTACCACCTGAAACCTTATGACATTATTTTAGTAAACCATAACGAAATACATAAACCCGATATTGACCATCAGGTCCCTTATGAGAGAATCATCGTTTATCTTTCTCCCGGTTTTATACACTCCTATAAAACTGATACCTACGATTTAAGCGAATGCTTTTGCCGTACAAAGGAAAGCCACTCTAATGTCCTTCGCATACATTCCCTGGAAAGAAGCACCCTTTTTCACGCGATCATGAATCTGGAAAGTGCTTTTTCGGACAATGGCTATGCCAATGAACTTTACCGCCAGGTACTATTTCTGGAATTCATGATCCATTTAAACCGTGCAGTCTGTGAGGATCATCTGGATTACCTGCATACGAATGCCTGCAATGAAAAAATTATTGATATCCTGAATTATATAAATGCCAATCTCTCGGAAGATCTGAGTATAGATGCACTGGCAAGCCGATTCTACATCAGCAAGTATCATATGATGCGTTTGTTCAAAGAACACACCGGCTATACGGTAGGCAGTTACATTAACCACAAACGGCTTTTATCTGCCAAAGAAATGGTGGCTCTGGGCTACCCGGTTACCCAAATCTGCTATGACTGCGGTTTTAAAGACTATTCCACTTTTTCCAGAGCCTTCCGGAAGCTGTTTGGTAGTTCTCCGTCTGTATTTAAAAATCAAGACACTTCAAACTATACCCCTGATTTTATCTGAAAAATCTGTCGTTTTTACGCTTTTTCTACTGGCAGTCTGAAAACAAATCATGTATAATATGGAAAAGACTTTCTTACAGTAAATGATTAATATTAGGGGGATTGATACGTATGTTCAGCGCTTCTTTGTCCAGGATAAAAAATGCTTCCATCAAAAAAATGTTTCTGATATGCCTGCTTAGTTTTATTATATGCCCTCTTGTCTTAATTGCATTGCTGATGAACCAGAAGATGTCCCAGATCATCAGCAGCCAGACACATGAAAACCGTCTGGAGATACTAAAACAATCCCAAAAAAATATCAGCAGCGTATTAAGTGAAATTGACCGGATCTCTGTATCCCTGCTGAGCAATGACTCCTTGCAGGAATATTGTGATTCCTATATAAATGCAAAGAAATCAAAAGAATTTTCAGCCAATTTTTCTCTTCGGCAGCAGCAATTAAAGGATCATATCATTCGTTTCACCAACGAACTTGCTGTCTCAAAATCTTATATCCACTCTATATCCATAACAAGCGATAATGAAAGTATCATACAATACGGTGGATTTGTGGATCCCCAGGACACCCGCTATTTTGAAAATGCCATTGCACAGAAAGGTAAAGGTTACTGGACACCCGTCTATCTGATCGATTATGGGTATGAAAGCAAATTTAATGTCCCCGTTGTCTCTTACATACGATGCGTAAACGATTTAAATGCATTCCGTACTCTTGCAATTGAAAAAATCACAATGAAAGAACAGGCACTCCGCGCTATTTATGCAGTCAAAAATGAAAACCTTTCTGAAGATGATTTGCTTTTTATCATAAATGATACCGGTGATATCATCTCTGCAGATAATAAAGAAATTCTGAATACTAAAATTTCCGATTATGCACTTATGAAAGATAAAATGGATGCAGACAATGGATATTTTAAAATTAGCAGTAAAACCGGCAGTAAGTCCGTATTCTATTCTAACATAGAGAACACCCCCTGGAATCTGATTCAGGTTGTTTCCCGTAAAAACATGGATCTGCCAATGGCCATGGTTAACCAGATTATTGCCATCTCCATTTTATTATGTATTTTATTCAGTATACTTTTTACCCTGATACAAAACAAATATGTTATAAAGCCGATTGTCCGCTTATCAAAAGAAATGAAAAAAATAGAAGGCGGTGATTTTGAAGTATCCCTTCCTGTTTTATCGGAAAACGAAACCGGGATGCTTACAGTACAATTTCTAAATATGGCAAAAGAACTAAAATATTTATTTGAAACGGTTTATCAGGCTGAAATCAAAGAAAGAGAAGCCGAACTGATGGCACTTCAAATGCAGATTAACCCTCATTTTCTTTACAATACTCTGGATGGAATTTACTGGCTTGCCTACAAAAACAAGGATTATCTGGTTGGGAAGCAGATTGAGGCACTTGCAAATATGTTCCGCCACACACTGAATTGCGGAAATGAGCTTACCACCGTAGGTGAAGAGCTGCTGCACCTGCAAAATTATATGCAGATCCAGAAAATACGGCTGGGCGAACGTATCTCTCTGGAAATTAATACACAGCCTGAATTCGAATACTGCCAGACTCTGAAATTAATCCTTCAGCCTCTGGTTGAAAATGCCGTTATTCACGGTCTGGAAGAGCGAAAAGAAGGGGGAATCATACAGGTCTTTGTTGAACGCATTGATGACAATATGAGGTATACCATAGTGGATAACGGGCTGGGCGCTGATCAGCAGGCAATAAGAGAGATATTAAACTCCCCTCAGTCCGATACGGGAAAATGCCTGGCACTGAAGAATATACACGACAGGCTGCGCATCAAATATGGAGAGGAATACGGCCTGCAGTTCTATAGTGCTGTCAGCCAGGGTACCCGGGTTGAAGTCCTATTCCCGTATACATAGGAACAGATTTCATTTCTTAATTAACGGAAGGGCGGCTGACGCGCGCCAGTTCCTGTTTGTTTGTATCCGCAGGCGTCAGCGGTGAAATGGAGATTGGTATGAAATTATTAATAGTAGATGATGAAATTCAAATCAGAGAAAGTATGAAAGACGGGATCGACTGGGAGAAACTGGGCATCCAAAAAGTAGACGATGCGGATGGTTACAGTGCCTGGAACCTGTTTGAAAAAGAAAAACATGAAATTGTTCTTGTGGATATCCGCATGCCCGGTATGGACGGAATTGAGCTCAGCAGACGAATCATGGAAATCCAGCCGGAAACCAGAATCATGATTTTAAGCGGTTATTCAGATTTTAAATATGCACAGTCAGCCATTAAAATCGGTGTTGTAAACTATGAGCTAAAACCTGTGAACGCTGATAAAGTCATTCATTTTGTATGCCAGTCCTTACAGACCTTAGAGCAGAACAAGATAAGAAATATACAGCACCAGCAATATCAGAAGCTCTCCAAAAATAACCTGCTCAAAAATTTACTGGAAGGAAAGGTAAGTCCCGATGATGGGGTAAAGTTTGAAGAATATTTTGAATTTTCATTATCTGATCCGGTCAGATGCATACTGGCGGAATCTGATGAGAACTTTACCTCTGCACCGGAGTACCGCTGGGATAACATTGCAGCCTCTGTATATGACGGATGCAAATGTGCAATTTACCAGATTAATGAGTACAGTACCCTGGTTATTTTCCGGCTTGACCTGACCCCCAAAGGACTGCGGGAATACACAGGCATTTGGAGAGACCGGCTCTCCTCTGCAGTACATGGTAATCTCTTTATTACCGTAAGCCGTGCGGGATGCTCCAAGGAACTGCCTGAACTCTACCTCCAGTGCAAACGGTTACAGTCCTGCCGGCTGTATCATTCGCCTCTTCCGGTCTTGTATTATGATGATCTGGATATTATACCTGAGGTAATGCAGTTTTCATTTAAAGATAAAAAAGAATTCTACCATAGCCTGGAAGAAAAAAATTATTATAGCATAGAAAGAATTATTGATAATGCATTCCGTGAAATGCTGGAAAAAAAATGCTATAGCGTACATGCCGTACAGCAATTCTGTACGGAAGCCATAGAAACAGTGAAGCTTGCCATACCGGATGCACCTGCTGAATCAGGCAGTGGTCTGATTATTAATCCTCCCCAGGAGCTTTTTTACTACAGAGATCACCTGCTGAAATACTGCAAACGCCTCATCGACCATATCACTGCCTCCAAGGAGAATGCCTACCACACAGCTGTGCTTCAGGTAATTGACTACTTAAAATGTAACTATGAACAACCTGTTACCGTTGAACAGATGGCAAAAATGGTAGATAAAACCCCGAATTATTTTTCTGCACTTTTTAAGAATTCCACTGGGCAGCCTTTTCATAAATATCTAACCAGCCTGCGGATTGATATGGAAAAAAAGCTGATTTGCGAGAGCAGCCTGAAGGTATATGAAATCAGTGCAAAAGTAGGTTTTCAGGATTATAAATATTTTGCCAAAGTTTTTTTTGATCTGGAGGGATGTTCTATTTCCGAATACCGCCGCAGAAAAACCCAGACAGCAAAAAGCTAAACAATCATTACATTTTAGGATAAAATCATTGTATTTTTGGATATTTCCACAATATTTTCTCTGATATACTTTATTTATCACCAAATATTCACCACAAAGCAAAAGAAATGGAGGGTTTTATTGTGAGAAAGATCAAAAAATTATTTATTTGTATGCTGGGTATTTTATTGTGTATGTCAATCGCCGCTGGCTGCCAGAAGCAGCCATCCGAAGGTACTGCTGGGGAAAACAAGGATACAAAGGCCGCTTCAGAAGATACATCAAAATCTACCGCAGCAGCTGAAAGCGACAAAGCTTCCAGCCAGAAAACCACAAAGATATCATTTTATGGAAACCGTACCGGTGAACCGTCCTGGGAACAGATGATTAATGAAACCATCAAATTGCATCCCGAACTGGATGTACAGGTAATTGACATTGACTGGGCTAATATCGACAAAATCCTGAAGACCGGAATCGCAGCCGGAACTCCTCCTGATGTGACACATTACTGGCCTATGCTGATTAAACCTTATGTAGACGCCGGTCAGGCTTTGGATTTAACCCCCTATCTGGAAGCAAATAACAACGAATGGAAGAATGCCTTTCCTGCCGAGCTCTTAGACCTGGGAAAATTCAATGATAAATATTATGCCGTTCCTTATCAATCCACATTTCCTACCATGTATGTAAATGCAGATATCTTTAAGGAGTGCGGGATTGAAATTCCAAAAGAATGGAACTGGAAAGAATTTATGGATGTCTGTCAGGCTCTGAAAGACAAAAAAGATATTGCACCTTTCACCGTTGCAAGGGACGTGAACTCCTGGCTGAACCGCCTGGGCGCAGCCGGTCTGGCACAGGACGACGGGAAACTGGAAGAATTTACAAATGGGGATCTGGACTTTACCCAGAATTATCTGCCTGAAACCATGAAAAATATAAAGGAGCTATATGATAGAAAACTTTGGTATCCGGGAGAGGGCGCTTTAAATGTAACCAGAGATGAGGCAAAGACGGCTTTCGTACAGGGAAAAGCAGCAATTATCGCTGAAACAAATCTGATTTACCCTGATCTGATGGGCTCTGTTGATTTTGAAGTAGTCCCGGTATTATGGCCGACTATGGGTAAAAACACGGTGATCGTTGGCGGAACAGATGGTTTTATGATTCCATCTAATGCAGCTCATCCCGAGGAAGCAATTTCCTTTATTAAGACCTTCCTAAGCCCTGAAATTCAAAAGATACGCGCCGAAAGTAGTTACCCGGTGGCTATTAATGGGGTGGAGGTTACCGATCCTGTTGTTACGGAACTGATGAAACAGACAAAATATCTTGTAACATCGGATTATCTGAACATATCTGCAAAAGTGCAGGAATATGGCAATGCCCAGCTAAACGCTAACTATATTTTAAGCAGTGGTGATAAAGCTCTTGAAGACCTGGAAAAACTCAGGCTGCAATCCAAGGAAGAGTAATCCCAACAGTTGTTATGACAACGCTAAGATACAATAAAATATAGGAAAATGAAAGGAACTGCAGGCAGAACTATACCCGCAGTCCTTTCATGAAAAGGGGCGATTTGGATGAATACACACAAGGTTAAGAGTAAAAGCAAATTAGAAAGTAAGTTAAAGCTTCTTGGAGCTCTGATGGTACTTCCCAGCCTGTTTTTTATATTGGTAGACCAGTATATACCAATTGGATGGAACATCATTCTATCAATTCAGGAATGGGATGGTTTTAAAAAACTAAAATGGGTTTATTTTCAAAATTTTATAAGCTTTTTTCAGGACAGCGATTCTTTAAAGGCTTTATATCATTCCGTTCTGCTTGGATTTATATCAACCGTGTTTGCAATCCTGTTAGGACTGGTTGTGGCATTTATGATTTATAAACTACGAAAGAAAGAAGGAGCATTTTTAAGGCTGGTATTCTTTACCCCTATTATGCTGCCAACGGCCATTGTGGGTCTGCTGTTTACCTTTGTATTTAACAGTGATATGGGTATCTTAAACCAGCTGTTAAGAGCAGTAGGTGCCGGTAATCTTGCAACGGCATGGCTGGAGAATAAGGGAACTGCCATGATCTGCATTGCCATTGTAAGCGGCTGGAAACTCTTTGGCGTAACGATGATGCTGGGCTATACGGCAATTCAGAATATACCAAGTTCTCTGATCGAATCCAGTTATCTGGACGGTGCCGGTTATTTAAAACAAATCCGCTATATCATACTTCCTCTGATTAAACCAACAATCCAGTTAGCGGCTATCTTTTCTCTCACTACGGCATTTCGTACCTATGACCTTGTCTGGGCAATGACAATGGGCGGTCCCGGGAACCTGACCACTACCGTTCCCATTGAAATGATCAAACGGTCATTTGTATATAATGAATTTGGCTACTCTGCTGCTACCGGCTGCATACTCACCGTCGTAGTGCTGATCTTCATCTTTATTACCAATAAACTGCTTGGGGGTGAAAATTATGAATACTGATACAAGACCGTATAAATTCAAGCATCCCGACCGAAAGATCAAATGGATCTGCAGAATATTTACCTATCTGCTGGTCTTGATATCGGTATATCCCGTCATATTTGTTGTCATTACCTCCTTTAAATCAGATGAAGAATTTTACAAAAATATTTGGGGGTTAGCAGCCAGTCCACAGTTCATGAATTATTGGACAGCCTGGACAACCGGACATATTGGAGGGGGATTGCTGACCAGTGCCATAGTAACCATTATATCACTGCTAATTATCCTCATAGCCGGCACACTTGGCGGATACGCTCTGGCAAGGCTGAAAGTCCCGTTTGGGAAAATCATTTTATTTCTGTTGATTGTTACATTTATGCTGCCGTCTGAAGCGGTTATCATGCCATTATATTTAATGTTATCTAAGCTGAGATTAAACAGTTATGTTATGCTGATCCTCCCTTACATTGGCTGGAATATCCCTATGACTATAACCATCATGAGGAATTTCTTCTTAAGCATGCCGCAGGAATTAATTGAAGCCTCCCGCATAGATGGCTGTTCAGAAATGAAATCTCTGGTTCAAATCAGTATACCGCTCATGAAGCCGGCATTATCTGTATCTGCAATTTTTGCATTTGTTGGAATTTGGGGTGATTTATTCTGGGCTCAGATCGCCCTTTCTACAACATCTTCCCTGAAAACCCTCACCATGAGCGCACTTAGTTTTCAGGGACAGTATAATACCTCCTGGGGACCTATGAGTGCCGCAATCTGTATAACAATTGTACCGTTAATCGTATTCTTCCTGTTCGTACAGAAGTATTTTGTTCAGGGAATTACAGGCGGCGCAGTAAAAGGATAAATAAGGAGGCACTATGTCAGAAAAACTAATTTTATTTCAGGGCGATTCCATAACCGATGCCGGAAGAACTTCCTGTACAGACCCGTTCTATGCATTGGGATGCGGCTACCCGTTATTAACGGCATCCAGACTTTTATATGAAGAGTCCGAAACGCATTATCATTTTGTGAATAAAGGTATTTCCGGTAACCGGATTGTAGATCTTTACGCCAGATGGAAGGAAGATACCCTGAACTTGAAACCGGACATCATTAGCATTTTAATCGGCGTCAATGACGTCTGGCATGAGTATCAGGATAATTCGGGAGTGGAAGCATCGAAATTTGAAAAAATATATGACCTGTTGTTAACGGAAACCAAAGCAGCCCTCCCCCATGTACAGCTTGTTCTGTGTGAACCTTTCATTCTGCCTGTAGGCGAAGTGCTTATTAATCAAGATCGATGGATGTCGGATATGGCTCCCAGACAAAGCATCGTACAGCAACTGGCTGGTAAATTCGATGCTGCCTTTGTCCCCCTGCAGGAAGTTTTTATTCAGGAGTCAAAAAAACTGGGCACCGGCAATCTGCTTTCCGACGGAGTCCATCCATCCCCGGCAGGACATGCCCTTATTTCCCGCCAATGGATAAAATATGCAGACAAACATAACTTATTATAAAAAACTTCATGGACCGCCGGCTTAAGCGCCAGGGCATGTTTGATAATTCAATCCTGCCCTCTGCACTCTCCTGGTGGTTCATGAAGTTTTTACGTTACTATCAATTAAAAGTCAAACAGCGACAGCTGGTTGGACTCAGGCAGTTCTCCCATCAGTCCCAGATCGCCCATCAAATCAATTACCGTCTTGCTGACCTTCGTACGCTGTCTGAAATCATCCTTAGACAGGAACGGACCGGCCTTTGCCGCTTCTACCACTGCATCCGCCGCTTTGTCGCCCAGGCCTTCAATGGTACTTAAGGAAGGCATCAGCTTGCCGTCAATGATCTGAAAACGGTGTGCCTGGGCACGGTACAGGTCTACCGGCATAAATTCAAATCCTCTTGCATACATTTCCTGCACATTTTTCATATCTTTATACGTATCCTGTTCCTTCTTCGAAAGGGTATCGTATTTCTTTTTATATTCGGACATATAATGTTCCAGTTTTTCCCTTCCCTGACACATCAGTTCATAGCTGAAAGCTGATGCACGGATGCTGAAATATGCCGCATAATATGCCAGCGGATAAAACACTTTACAATAAGCAATCCGGTATGCCATCATGACGTATGCCGCAGCATGGGCTTTCGGGAACATGTATTTGATCTTCTTGCAGGACCAGATATACCAGTCCGGAACATCATGCTTCTTCATTTCCTCTTCCATTTCCGGCTTCAATCCCTTTCCCTTACGCACACTCTCCATGATGGTAAAAGACAGCTCACTTTCCAGTCCCATGTTGATCAGATAAGTCATGATATCATCACGGGTACAGATCGCGGTGGAAATCGTGGCTTTTCCTTCCTGGATCAGAGTCTGGGCATTCCCCAGCCACACGTCGGTACCATGAGACAGACCGGAAATACGAACCAGGTCAGAGAAGGTCTTCGGCCTCGTATCAACAAGCATCTGTATAACGAAATCCGTTCCAAACTCGGGAATTCCAAGGGCTCCAAGCGGACACCCTCCGATATCTTCCGGTGCAATGCCAAGGGCTCTGGTACTGTTGAACAGGGACATCACTTCCTGGTCATCCATGGGAATCTCCTTGGCATCCAGCCCTGTGAGGTCTTCCAGCATTCGTATCATGGTGGGATCGTCATGTCCCAGTATATCCAGTTTCAATAGATTGTGGTCAATGGAATGGTAGTCAAAATGGGTGGTAATGATATCGGTAGTCTGATCATTAGCAGGATGCTGCACCGGAGTAAAGGAATAGATCTCTTCGCCAAGAGGCAGTACGATGATGCCTCCCGGATGCTGTCCCGTAGTTCTTCGAACGCCTACGCACCCCTGCACGATACGTCCGATTTCACAGTTTCTCTTCCGCTCTCCCCGCTCCTCGTAGTAGTTCTTCACATAGCCGAATGCGGTTTTTTCTGCAAGGGTACCAATCGTTCCTGCACGAAAAGTCTGCCCCTTTCCAAATATAACCTCCGTGTAACGATGGGCATTTCCCTGATAGTCACCGGAGAAGTTAAGGTCAATATCCGGCTCTTTATTTCCTTTGAACCCAAGGAAAGTTTCAAAAGGAATATCAAAGCCTTCTTTTTTTAACATGGCTCCGCATTTTGGGCATACCATGTCCGGCATATCACAGCCGGCACCGCCCACATATGGCTTCACTGCATCTGAATCAAAATCGCTGTAATGGCATTCCGCACAGTAATAATGAGGCCTTAGCGGGTTTACTTCCGTAATCCCCGACATGGTGGCAACGAAGGAAGATCCTACTGACCCCCTGGAACCTACCAGATATCCGTCCTCATTGGACTTCCATACCAGCTTCTGGGCAATGATATACATAACGGCAAATCCATTGCTGATAATGGACTTCAGTTCCCTTTCCAAACGCTCGGACACTACTTCCGGCAGATCTTCCCCATAGATTTCATGTGCCCTGTTATAGCAGATTTCACGCAGTGTCGTATCAGAATCTTCAATAACCGGAGGGCATTTATCCGGTCTTACCGGAGCAATCTTCTCACACATGTCTGCGATTTTATTGGTATTTGTAATTACCACTTCTTCCGCTTTTTCACTTCCCAGATAAGCAAACTCTTCCAGCATTTCCTCCGTGGTCCGCAGATACAGCGGTGCCTGGTCATCCGCATCCTTAAATCCTTTTCCCGCCATAATAATTCTGCGGTAAACCTCGTCAACCGGATCCAAAAAGTGCACGTCACAGGTAGCTACTACCAGCTTGTGAAATTGTTCTCCCAATTTTACAATACGGCGGTTAATATCCATTAATTCTTCCTGGGTACTGATGTCTACTTTATCACTGTGGATCATAAACTGATTATTCCCAAGAGGCTGAATCTCCAGGTAGTCATAAAATTCTACCAGCCGTGCTATATCTTTTCTGGATTTATTGTTCAGCACCGCCTGATACAGTTCTCCTGCCTCACATGCAGATCCGATCAAAAGTCCTTCCCTGTGCTCTAGAAATACACTCTTTGGTATTCTGGGCCGCCGGCTGTAATAATCCAGATGGGAATAGGAAATCAGCTTATACAGATTTACTCTGCCCGTATTATTCGTAGCCAGTATAATGGCATGATAAGTATTCAGTTTTTTTACCTGATCCGGTGTTGTCTTGCCTATAGAATTCACACCATTTAAATCACCCAGACCACGTTCTCTTAACATTTCCACAAATTTCACAAAAATCTCAGCCGTACAGCCTGCATCGTCTACAGCCCTGTGGTGGTTCTCCAGGGAAATATGAAGCGCCTTCGCCACAGTGTCCAGCTTGTAACGGTTTAACTGGGGAAGCAGGATTCTTGCCAGCGCTACCGTGTCCACACTGGTAAATTCTTGTTCAATGCCAAGCCTTCTGCAGTTTTCTTCTATGAAACTCATATCAAATGATGCATTGTGGGCAACCATAACTGCATCCTGGCAAAAATCCAGGAATTCGGGCAGTATTTCCTCGATAGTCCTTGCAGGCAACACCATATTATCGTTGATGCCGGTCAGTTCTTCAATCCGAAAGGGAATGGGAACCTGAGGATTGACAAAGGTTGAGAACCGGTCCTTTATGACTCCGTCTACCACTTTTACCGCACCAATTTCAATAATCCGGTTGCTCACTGGACTAAAACCCGTTGTCTCTAGGTCAAAAACCACATAGGTACCCTCAAGGCTCTGCCCCCTGGAGTTTACCACCAGTTCCTGTAAATCATCTACCAGATACGCCTCTACTCCATAGATCACCTTGAACGGACAGGGTACCCGCTTTAGTTCATCCTTCGTAATATCCGGATGGTCTTTCTGATACTGAGACTTAAATTCTCTGTCAATATCTTCAATCACATGATTTGCATCAGGAAATGCCTGTACATCACCGTGGTCTGTAATGGCTATTGCCTTATGCCCCCATTTATATGCGCGTTTTACAAGATCCTTTGCTTCCGATACGCCATCCATATCACTCATTTTTGTGTGACAGTGGAGTTCCACCCTTTTTTCCGGATAGGTATCCATCCTGCTGGTACGGAAATCGGAAATTTTCTTAATTCCCACAATCGATCCAATGGTCAACTGGCTGTCAAACCGATCGATGGTGGTGACCCCTTTCATTTTAACAAAGGCACCTTTCTTGACGCCCTCTAAGATTTCCGGAACCTGATCATTGCGTGCAAACATCTTAACTACAATGGTATCGGTATAATCTGTCACTTCCAAAATCAGAATTGTCTTTTCATTGCGGATCTCTCTTGTCTCCAGATTCTGAATCTGGCCACGGATTACTACTTCTCCCATCTCTCCTATGATCTGATCAATGGAAATCGCTTCCTCTTCAAAGTCTCTGCCGTAGATAACATCCGGATTATCTGACTTCTTATAGCCTCCACGGTAACTGTCACCGCCCTTGCTAAATCCTCCTTTTTTAAATTCTCCTGATTTCTTAGGAGCGGATGCCTGTTTTCCAGGGGCTTTCTCCGATTTACCAGACGACTGTCCTCCGCCTTCCTTTTCCGGTGTCTTCGATGCGGCATTTGACTGATCTTCCTGAACATCCGCACCTGCCCCGCCGGCTGCACCTGCTTCTCCCTGGAATTCTTCTCCCGCCAGATTATCCCCATCATCCGACTGTTTGACCGCCACATTTTTCATAATAGCTTCTACTTCCTGGCGGATGCGGATTTCACTGTTTTTTCTGGCCTTGCTTTCCACAGGATCCTTCATTTCTGTCTGGATTTTCAGAGACATGCCGCACCGTTCGCAAAAAATCTTCTCTAAAACCCTCACCAGCTCTTCTGATTTTCCTTCAGCTACAACGGATTTTTCCATGGTCAGCTTCATGGTATCTTCTGCCGGAAACTCGCAGGATGCCTGCCTAAACAGATTGTATTCGAAAATACTGTAATCTTTTAATTCCAACAAGATACTGTCCTTGTAGATCGGAAGCAATTTCTCCGGCGTATACTGCTGGGACAGATTAAACCGCTCTATGATTTTTATGGTTATGGGCATCGCTAAAAAGAGCTGGCTTTTTATCGCCTGCTCCACTTCGTTAATATATTTTTTATGAATTAATTTTTCACTCTTCAAATATATCCGCATATAGTCCTTTGCTGAAGTGACAGATACCTTGGGCACTGTCACCTGAGCAAAAAGGCTTTGTATATTCTGGTTGATATCTAAAGACGGAAACACATCAAAAAACAGCTTTTCCACACTACTCACTCCAGTTTACCAATTCTTCTCTTAATGCGTGAAGCAGCTGATCTTCCGGAATCTTCCGGATAATTTCACCTTTTTTAATCAGCAGTCCTTCACCCTTTCCGCCTGCAATTCCGATATCCGCTTCTTTTGCCTCACCGGGTCCGTTTACCACGCAGCCCATCACGGCAACTTTAATATTCAGCGGAATATCTTCTACCATATTTTCTACTTTATTAGCAAGACCGATCAGATCGATCTGGGTTCTTCCGCAGGTGGGGCAGGATACAACTTCAATCCCTCCCTTTCGCAGACCCAGCGTCCTTAATATGAGCTTTGCTGACTTAATTTCTTCCAGCGGATCTCCCGTTAAGGATACCCTTATGGTATCTCCGATACCCTGGGACAAAATGATACCAAGTCCAACTGCCGATTTAATATTGCCGGAAAGAACCGTACCGGATTCCGTAATCCCTACATGGAGGGGATAATTCGTTTCCTTCGCAATCAGTTCATGGGCTTTTGCACACATCATGACATCCGAAGATTTGATACTGATTACCAGGTTATCATAGCCCAGTTCTTCAATGATGCGGACTTTATCCAGAGCACTCTCCACAATCCCTTCCGCCGTAACGCCATGGTATTTTTCAACCAGTTCCTTTTCCAAAGACCCGCTGTTCACACCCACACGAATGGGAATACCAAGTTCCTTTGCCTTTTCAACTACGGCGCGGATACGGTCACCGCCTCCGATATTCCCCGGATTAATCCGGATCTTGTCTGCTCCATATTCCATTGCTGCAATTGCCAGCTTATAATCAAAATGGATATCTGCAACCAGTGGTATGGTAATTTCTTTCTTAATCTCCGCCAGTGCTTCTGCCGCCTCCATGGTAGGTACGGCACATCGGATAATATCACATCCCGCTGCGGTTAATTTTTGAATCTGTTCCACGGTAGCTTTTACATCTTCCGTTTTTGTATTTGTCATAGACTGAATCAAAACGGGATTCCCACCTCCAATGACGCGGTTCCCTATCTGAATTACTTTTGTATGTTCTCTGTGCATCCTATCCTCCTATGCCGTCATTTCACGGCTATGCTGTATACACGTTCACGATGTTCATTATAACCGATCTGAAATGACATGACAAGATGTAAAACACAGGAGACAGTTTTGCCTGTGGTGGATGCAGATTACAGTTCTATCATCCGGGTGCCGAATCCCTCCAGTTCTGCACGTATTGTTCCAAATTCCGTACTGACACTGGTTCTCTGGGTTTCTTTGCTGTTATTGATGATAACCAGCACTTTGCTATTTGGAAAATAAGCACATTCTGTAAATGGATTTGCTGTGACCCTGGTCTTTATCTGTTCCTAAGATTTCCGACAAGCGGAAAAACGTATCAAATCCATCCACGGCAGAGGGTTCCCCGATTCCAAGGAAGGTCCCGCCCTCATATGCCCATTTTGTAATCTGTTCGACCACACGTGCATCTCTCCATGCCTCGCCGCCGCTCCATGCGCTTTTTGCCCTTCCGGCGTTAATCAGAACCTGAACGCCGTCCAAACCACCGTTTTTAATATCTTCAAAGTCCAGGAAGCTTACTTCTACCGGCAGGCCTGAAAGCGCTTCTAAGACATGTACCAGGTCATGTGTTTCTGTCTCGTGAAAATGACCGGAAAGCGTCCAGGAGCGCAGGCTGCCCCAGCTGTGGAGTATCGCCACCCTGCAGTTTAGCTGATATACCGGACCTTCTTCATGGAGTTTTCGAATCTCTCGGAATTCCTTTGCAATCTGCTCCACATAGCTGCAGAATTCGGGATAAACCTCTGTTAAATGCAGATATCCCCCCAAACCGATTCTTTGAACCGGTACGCGAAGGAGAGCCCTGCAAATCTGATTCCAGTACTTTTTCGCTTCCATCGCAGGATCACCATCCCCGGAAAACGTGGGAGCGCCGCCAAGACCTATGGGAAACAGATACGGATGCAGCCGCAATTCGTGGGTAACGGATTGTACCCCTACGCACAATCTGGCTTCGTACCCGGAGAAGACACACTTAATCAACCCGTCAAATCCAAACTCCGGAAACCTTTTCCCGTAGGGCTCCACACCGACCCAGCTGTCATCATAAAAAACATATGCCTGCTTTCCATGGCGATGGACAATGTCCACCAATTTTTTTCCAAAACCAATCGCAAAGTCATTGATAAACCTCATGTAATCCAGTTTTCTGGAATTTGGGGGCATATGGGCTGCCTGATAGGCACCTTTGTTCACAAAATCCTCGGCACACAGCTGATAGCCGTATTTGGATGCAAACTGCTGCAGCGCCAACGGGCTGACGGTAAAATCATAGGAACCCCAGTCCGTGAACAGAGACCCTGGACATGATTTTTTTGCACAAAAACGATTTTAATAAAAAAGGACTCACATCCCAAGCAAAAGGAATGTGAGTCTTATTCATCTAAAAATTTCTTTAACTCCTCAACTAATAAGTGTACTGTAGTACCCGGGTCATACTCTGATGGTTTGCAATTACTCTGATTAAAACCGCTCATTCTGCGTTTGGCATTTTTAATAGCAAGATTTACACCTCCATAGCTATCAACCATTTGATATATTCGCTCATTATTTTTATGATATTCCTCTTTTCCTAATCCGTATTTTTTAAATAATCCTGTTAATTTATCATTCCATTCATTTCGGTGCAATGCGGAGTCACTATATTCAAAATGAAGGAAAAGCCAATATTCAAAAGATTGGTTACTCCATGCAATATGATACCCCCTGTTCTCCCCTTCTTTTATGGCACTATCAAAGTCACTGAAATCATCTTTATCAAATACGATCCAAACATTCTGATAAATCAGCCTTGCTTTACTAACAAGTTCATCTGCTTTTTCAATTAGTGAAGTTGTTGAACACCCTTCTCCACTTATCTCTATGATTGGCATTTCATAAATATCTATACTACCACCCATTTTATTCTTTATTCGCATTTGCATTTCTTTAAAATATAAGGGCTCTGTTCTCTCTCCCTCCGTAACTATCAGAAATGAATTTGCTCTTGGTTGTCTATAACCATAATTTCTTTTTTTACGTTCTTCTCTCTTTTTCTTAAAAAGATCATCACTCCCCATCTACTCACCTTCTCTCAGGCTAAACTCCTTAAGAAGCGGTATGCCTCCATACACTCCAGCTAAATAATCTTTCTCAAATGACGCATCAGATCTCACCTTAAAATCAGACAATGCAATTAATTCTGAATGCCCCATGTAATCTTTTTGTACAAACCAAATTTGATCCCGCCTGAAAAACTTTTTATCCAATAAAGTAGTGTCATGAGTTGTATATATTAATTGTGCTTGTGATGATTGATTGTAAAATAAATCAATAATAAACTTTAACAGTAAAGGATGCAGTTTTGCATTTAACTCATCAATAAATAAGCAACCATTTTTTTCAACAGCCAACACCGCATGGGTATAGATCGCAATACTTTTAATTGTACCCTTTGATTCATTATATAAAGGAAGGTTATAATGATTATCTTCTGCATCATCATGTCTGGTAAAGAATCGTTTTTCTCCGTTATCAACTTTATACCAAATATCTTTTATCCCTGTGTCAATTGCCATTAAAAATTTCAAGAGATTTTCTTTATCTGAATCAATAATCTTAGGTAATATTTTATCTAATATAACTGATTTTTCATAAAAATCTGTATCCAGTGCAAAGGTATCCATAATTCCGTTATAGACCTCATTATATACCTTTGTTTTAAGTTTTAATTTATTAAAAAAAGATAATATTAAAGTTTCTTTCGGTATTTGTTCTCCATATTGTATGCATTCTTTTCTTATCGATGCACCAAACTGAATCAAACCAGTATGATCTCTTTCAAAAATAATAGTATTTCTATTTGTTTCAATATTCTTTTTATACATCCATTCATTCACAATTTTTTTATCATTATATTCAAAACCATATTTGTATTCAAAACTATTTACATTGATAATAATCTCAAATTCTGTATTATTTTTTTCACTATCAAATAAAAAAGGCAGATAATATCTTTCTATCGCGTTCAACTCTTCATTTGCCACATTATTCAAAGATTCTAAAATAATTCTTTGGAATGTCTTAAATGAAAAGTACAGATTAGACTTTCCACTTGCATTTGCACCATATATAGCTGCCACCCTAAGGTACTTTTCTTTTGTGCCAATATCCATGAGGTTGTACTCATGCTCTTTATAGGCACTAATTGCCGTCATATCCAAAATTGTTTCATCCTTAAAAGACAGAAAATTTTTAAGTGTAAATTGAATCAACATATTATGCCACCTCCTTAACACTTATATCATAACATTTTTAAATATTATGTCAATATAAATGTGATTTTTTCACGATTTTTATATCATAAAATATATTTCTGGCATATTAATTTTTCTGTTGCAATCACACTTGACAAACCCGCGTCTTAAGTGTATAGTGTGTATTATAAACATACACACCACACATAGAAAGCGGTCGATCCCTATGAAAATATTAATCTCCAACACCACAGACAAACCTCTGTACCAGCAAATAGAAGAACAGCTCAAAGACGCCATATTTAAAGGCGAGTTAAAAGAGGGTGATGCCCTGCCCTCAATCCGGGGTTTTGCCAATGACTTAAAGGTAAGCGTCCTTACCATACGCCGCGTTTACGATGAACTGGAAGCCGAAGGGTTTGTCACCAGCCAGGTGGGAATCGGAACCTTTATCTCAGCCGGTAACCTAGAGCTCCTACGGGACTCGAAACGGCGTCTGGTGGAGCAGAAAATGCAGGATATGATTCTGTCTGCAAAGACCCTGGAAATTTCCAAAAAGGAACTGATGGATATGATGGATATTCTATATGAAGAAGAATAAGCAGGAGGATTTATACATGGAAAATGTATTAGAAGTAACCGGATTAAACAAGAATTATAAGAACTTTGCCTTAGAAGACGTAACCTTTTCTCTTCCCGGCGAGTGCATCACAGGATTTATCGGTATCAACGGTTCCGGTAAAACAACTACCATCCGGTCAATATTAGGCTTAGCCAATAAAGATGCCGGTAATATTAAAGTGTTCGGACTTGACATGGCTAAACACAGCCGGGAAATTAAGAACCGATTAGGCGTAGTCCTGGACAGCGGATGTTTCTACGAAGATCTCACCATGTCAGAGATGAAAAGCATCCTGGCACCTGCCTACTCCAAGTGGAACGAAAGTACTTACCGGGATTATATGGACCGTTTTTCCCTGAATCCAAAGCAGAAAATTTCCACTCTGTCCAAAGGCATGCATATGAAGTTTGCCCTTACGCTGGCACTTTCCCATGAGGCGGAACTTCTGATCATGGATGAGCCAACCAGTGGACTGGACCCGCTGATCCGCAGCCAGTTTATGAAAATATTAACGGACTATATGAAGGAAGGCGGCAAGAGCGTATTTTTCTCGACCCATATCACTTCCGATCTGGACCGGGTCGCGGATATGCTGATTTTAATTAACAAGGGCCACATTTTATTTGAAGAAGAAAAAGATATGCTTTTAGAGGAATACCGGCTGGTAAAAGGTGATGGAACACATCTCTCGCCATCGGTAAAAGAACTGTTTTTAAATTTAGAAGAAACACGTTTTGGTTTTACCGGAATTACAAAACATATTGCAGAAGTACGGCGGAACATACCGGATATACTGGTAGAAAAACCAGGAATTGAGGATATCATGCTGGGCTGCATACAAGGAGGGGAATCATAATGACTCTGCATATTCTGAATCTGCTGAAAAAGGATTGTTTGATTGTAAAAACCAATCTTTTGCTGATGATGGGTTTTACCATATTTTTTTCCGTATTTCTGGTTCTGCGGACGCCCAGTCTGGCTGGTGCACCCCTGTTTATCATGCTGAGTATCTTCATTCCTATGCTCACAACCAGTTTTATATCACAGGCTGAATTTAAATCCTATAAAGTAATGCCTCTGCTGTGCGCCTCTCCTTATAGCAGAACCGCTATGGTAATTTCCCGCTATCTGTTTTTATACCTGATATTTTTTTATTGCTGTATCGTTTATTTCGTTGTTATGTCAGTTCTGCAGATGAAACAGATCCAATTTTCATCGGTTTTGACATCCTTTTTGATTTTATCCATCCTTTACGGAATCTGCGAGCCGCTGGAGTATAAGATCGGTTTTGAAAAAATACAATATCTTTTCATAATGCTGATTATGGTGATTCCCTTTGGAACTGTTTTCATTTTAAAAATGGATTTCTTGCCGAAAATCCAACTCACAAATCCGCCCCCGGATTATATACTTTATATTCTGATGGCAACCGCTGTCATCGTAATCAATGCCATATCCATCACGATTTCTTCCCGTATCTTCGCCCGTCGGGAACTATGAAAACGATCATGCTGGATCGGAAAAAGGAGGATCTGCCATGCTATTGCACCTGGTTAAAAAAGACTTTTATATAATCCGTATCTATTTTATTGTGAGCCTGGCAATTGCTGCCGCTATCCAGGTTAGCATCCAAATCGCACTTCCGGACCTGCCCGGAACAATCATATTGCTTTACACCGTGATCATGGTATATCTGCTCATATGCCAGAATCTATCCATTAAGGAGTCTAAATTTGAAAAGGCTGAATCCCTTTTGTGTTCTGCTCCCTATCTGAGATGTGATCTGGTAGCAGCCCGTTACATTTTCCTGATGCTGCCTCTTATATGCTGTATCATCCTGTACCAGGCTATATCACTGATTCTTGGAACCGCCGCCGTAAGTCTGTTTCATTGCTTTCTGGTGACGGCTATTGCACTGATACCATTATCCATTTACATTCCCATCCAATATAAGTTTGGTTATGCAAAGACAAAATTTATACTTACCGGGATGATACTTTTAGCCGCACTGTTTCCCAGTGAGATCACCTCGCTGTTCCAGTCTTTCAACCCCAAAGAACTGTCGGCATTTCCGGATTTATACAAATATCTTTGTGTAATTTTGATCATAATAGCCACGATAGGAATATCCATGTTTTTTTCCCTCCGGATTTATAAATCCAGGGAAATGGTATAGAGGCAACACAAAAGCGTACAGACACAGGAACCCGGCTGTTAAGCCGTTGTCTCCTTTGTCTGTACGCTTTTTCATTATAGGCTGATAGGAAAAGGTTTTACAATTACTTGCTTCCAACTTCCATTGTCCAGCCATGGGTATCTTCGATTTTCCCTAACTGGATTCCGGTTACGGTATCATACAGCTTCTGGCTGATCTCACCAATTCCGCCGTCTCCAATCTGGAATACGTCATTTACATAACGCAGATGGCCTACCGGAGAAATAACCGCTGCAGTTCCGGTTCCCCATACTTCTTCTAATGCACCGGATCTCGCTGCTTCTTCCAGTTCATCCACACTGATTCTTCTTTCTTCTACCGGAAGACCCCACTCTTTGCAGAGTTCGATACAGGTATTTCTGGTTACGCCAGGAAGGATGCTTCCGTTTAATACCGGTGTTACAACTGTTCCGTTTATCTTAAAGAAGATATTCATGGCTCCTACTTCTTCAATATACTTTCTTTCAACTCCATCTAGCCAGAGTACCTGGGAATATCCTTCTTCATGTGCCTTTACCTGTGCAGCCATAGACGCTACGTAATTGCCGCCTGCCTTGGCTTCACCGATACCGCCGCGAACTGCCCTTACATACTCATCTTCAATCCAGATCTTAACCGGATTCAGCCCTTCCGGATAATAAGCTCCTACCGGTGATAAAATGATGATGAATTTGTATGTATTAGACGGACGCACTCCCAGGAAAGGATCTGTTGCAATTACAAATGGCCTGACATAAAGGGAGGTCCCTTCTTTTGTAGGAATCCATGCCTGATCTAATTCTACCAGCGCCTTCACACCGTTAATGAAGTCCTCCACCGGAATCTCCGGAATCATCAGCCTTCTGTTCGAGTTAACAGCTCTTTCAGCATTTTTATCCGGGCGGAATAACAAGATTCTGCCATCTTCCGTTTTATAAGCTTTTAAGCCCTCAAACATCTCCTGTCCATAATGAAACACCATAGCGGATGGATCCAATGTAATAGGCTGATAGGGCATAATCGCAGGATCATGCCATCCCTTTTCCGTACTATATTCCATTACATACATATGATCTGTAAAAATGGTACCAAATACCAACGGATTTTCCGGTCCTGGAATTGGTTTCGGATTCATAGTTTTCTCGATTTTGATATCTAACATTTTTCTCATCCTTCCCTGAAAGCTTTTTTATATTATTTTTCTTCCCATTATTCTACTTTTCTTACAGCTTGTCAAGACAGCGACGTAAATTTCTTAATTTAATGCATGAAAGTCCTACTCTTTATCTGCAACCGCTTTTTTCCGTTCATACCTTACAAAAGTGTACTCCAGGTCAAAATAAGTCTGTTCCTCGCTTTCACCGGTCACTTCCCAATCTTCCATTTTATCCAGATCCGGGAATCGGGAATCCGCTGCATATTCGTGGTCAATTCTTGTTACATGGCCCACACTGCAGTAAGGGAGCATCTGATGGTAAATGCTGTCACCGCCAATGACATAGATATCATCACTGTCGTATTTATTTAATTCCTCTAAAAGTTCATCCATACTGTGAACAATCACGGCATCCTTCACTTTATAATCCTGGTTGCCGGTCAGTACAATGTTCGTCCTGTTTTTAAGGGGCAGACCGTTTGGAAAGCTTTCCAGAGTCTTTCTGCCCATGACAACAACTTTCCCCGTAGTCGTCTGGCGGAAAAATTTCATATCCGCCGGTATGCTCACCAGAAGCTTATTGTCTTTTCCAATTCCCCAGTTTTTATCTACTGCTACTATAAAATTCATATCCAGCCTCCTGTGCCGCTTTTCTTCACGGCAAAACTCCATTAACGAGAAATACTGCATTTCATTCTCTGCAGATGAGCACAGTTTTCGAAAACAATTTTCAAATGCGCTCAGTCTGCTTACCTGATATTAAATCGCAATGGGTATATTCTTAATCTGCGGTCCGGTTACATAATCTTCCACATGCAGATCATCTACCGTAAATGCATAGAAGTCCTTAACTTCCGGATTCAACCACACTTTGGGAGCCTCAAAAGTTTCCCGCTGAATCAGCTCTTTAATAATCGGAATATGCCTGTCATAAATATGGGCATCCGCAATTACATGTACAAACTCTCCCACATTCATGTCACATACCTGAGCCATCATATGAACCAGCAATGCATACTGGCATACATTCCAGTTATTTGCGGCAAGTACATCCTGGGAGCGCTGGTTTAAGATCGCATTTAAGGTCAGCCTGTCTTCATTTTTTTCTTTTGTAACATTAAATGTCATGCTGTAAGCACAGGGATAGAGATTCATCTCATGCAGGTCTGCATGTACATAGATATTAGTCATGATTCTGCGGCTGTAAGGATTGTTTTTCAGGTCATAAATGACACGGTCCACCTGATCCATCATTCCTTCCCTGTATTGGTGTTTCACGCTCATCTGATATCCGTAAGCTTTCCCGATGGAGCCGTCTTCATCCGCCCAGCTGTCCCAGATGTGGCTGTTCAGGTCATGAATATTATTTGATTTTTTCTGCCAGATCCAGAGCAGTTCATCAAATGCACTTTTCAGACCCGTTCTTCTCAGGGTAAGCGCAGGAAATTCCTTTCTCAGATCATAGCGGTTTACTACACCAAATCTTTTGATGGTATATGCAGAAGTCCCATCCTCCCAGTGAGGGCGGACTTTTTCTCCTTCTGTACTGACTCCGTTATCGATGATATCCTGACACATATCTATAAAAATTTTATCTGCGTAACTCATTTTCTAACCTCCTTATTCGTTTGGATATTTTACGCCCCATTGTGCACGAAGGCTGTCCATTAATTCCATAATGCGTATGGTTTCTTTATGAGGCATCTGAGGGCATTCCAGCTCACCTTTCGCCATAGCTTCCATACATGCTTCCACTTCATATTCGTAACCGGTAATCTGCTTTGGTGTCTCATATTCGGCAATCAGCTTGTGGTTGGTGTCAAATACGCGGATTCCTTCACAGTTATTTATATTCTGTACTTCAATATACCCTTTATCACCGTAAATCATACCCCGTCTGTCGGTAGCAACCATCATATTACTGTGAAGCTGTGCCATTTTCCCGTCTTCATAGATCAAAGTAATGCTGTTCACCGCATCCACTTTTGATTCTGTCAGTACTGAACAGGAGGATACTTCTTTAATCTTATCCCCAAATACCATTGACGCAAAATTAATAGGATAGACACCCAGATCCAGCAGTGCTCCTCCGGCAAGGGACGGCTCCTGCATCCTTGGAAGATGGCCTACCACATATCCCAGATTAGCCGTAAGGGAGGTTATTTCTCCGATTACGTTGCTGGCTACAATATCATCCAGCGTTTTGCGCATTGGCATGTAACGTGTCCAGATGGCCTCTGTTAAAAGCAGGTTTTTGCTCTTCGCCATTTCAAATAATTCCACAGCTTGTTTTGCATTTACAGTGAATGCCTTTTCACACAATACATGCTTCCCATGCTCCAGACAGAGCTTCACATGTTCGTAGTGATGAGAGTGAGGCGTTGCCACATATACCAGTTCCAGCTCCGGGTCGGACAGCATCTCTTCATATGATCCGAATGCTTTGGCAAAATGATACTGTCCGGCAAATGCTTCCGCCCTTGCATAGTCTCTGGCTCCCACAGCATAGGCTTCTACTTTATCCATTCCAGCAATGGTCCTTGCCATGGCACCTCCAATATTTCCAGCTCCTAAAATCCCCATTTTCATAGTCATTACCTCCTGTTTTTTTCGTTCTCCGGGTCCGCTAATCATTGCACGCCGGAATTAATCAGTTCCCTAATTTCATTACACTTGGATCTTCCGCAAATCCGGAAGCATTGTATAAGAATAAAATATCTGTGTAATTTCTTGCACTCATGTAGTCCTTAAGGCTTTCATTAAAATACCTGAGATCAATCATATCCACCTCTGAAAAATCTGGAAAAGCAAATGGTACAAAACAATGTGCATAAGAATCCTTAATCACCAGCAGCTTCCTGCTGCTTACCGACTCTGTATTGGCTTCAATAACCGGCTGGTTTCCACCGAAGAATACTGCATACTTATCCTTTTTTTCCAAAAAAGAACGATCATACAAATCTCTGCGTATTTCCTGTGAATGATTATAATTTAGCACATAGGGTACCTCTTTTTTCGGTATAAATGCTTCTATGGAATCGCTCTGAACCCGGCAATTCACCTTAGATTCTATGGTACCCAGAAAATCTTTTGTAAGTGTCTCAATCCGGTAATCATCCTTAGACAGCGGCGTGATTCCGATTTCCTTTGCCCATGCCTCATACATATAAAATGCCGCCAGCGTTTTCCAGTGATGGTCTGTGCGGTAATAGATTTCTTCATCCTTATGTTCCCTTAACACTTTTTCACAGTCAAAGTAAGTGTCCCCGGGCATTGCCTCCTGCACTTTTTCCAGATAACCTTTTTCCTCTGCCGGACTTGCAAAAGGCGGCAGCTTTTCTCTTAAAATATCAACGGCGTTGGGCACGATCATGGCTTTAACATGACCAGGTCCGTATTTTTCCATGGCTGTATCCATAAACCCTTTTAAAGCCTGTATATTTCTAAGCGCTGTATCCGTAGTGAAACTTCCGGTATGCTTTTCAATAAGATACCCATCTTTTGCAAAATAAATATCGTTGATTTCCTGTTTAAACGTTCCCCGTTCTACCTGCGTTTTCAGACCAATCCAGGCATCCCGCAGTACAAACTGGTCGGTAAGGTATCTTTCATAATCTTTTGTATAGCTTCCATTAAATATGCGTTCCGGAGATACCTCCGGATTCTGTGCCAGTTCCCTGTTTTCTTTTTCAGAAAATCCGGTATCCGGCTTCAAAATAGTCGCAATGGTAAAGCCGAATATCAGAATTAAAAATATTATAATAATTGTCCAGTTTTGTTTCTTATTCATATTTATCCCAATTGCAGGCAGACCTGCAATACTGCCGCAATAAAACAGGTTGAAAGAATCGCATCGTGGCATCCTTTCTACATCATAATTTTCTTTCAACCACACTCCTGCCATATCTGTATTACATAACTAACTTTGACAGTACTAAAACCTGAAATATAAAAATGGATTATAGGTGGCATCCACCAGATAAGCCACGGATATGATAAATATCCCCACATAAAATACACTCTTCAGCAACACGCATACCCACTGTCTGTTCTTCAGGCATGCAAGCCATTTCTCCGCTGTCAATTTAGGTAACATGGTAGCTCCCAGAATCAGCAGCACCAGCAAGACCCCGTTATTATACAGCAGGTAAATACTTTCCTGGTTAAACAACACCTGTCCATGACCGCCAAATAAAGCTCCTATGTAGGAAAAACCTTTTTTCAGATCATCAAATGCAAAAATTACCCAGCCAATCATAACAAAGAACATCGCATATAAAATCCGTATCACTCCAGGCAGCTTTTCTAAAAATTTTCCTAACACAAACTTCTCTATCAGCAGGAGAAGGCCATAATATACGCCCCACATCACAAAGTTCCAGCTTGCTCCATGCCAGATTCCCGTGAGCAGCCATACAACCAGGATATTGCGTACCTGCTTTAAAGCACCCTTACGATTGCCCCCAAGGGGTATATATACATACTCCCGAAACCAGGAACTGAGAGAAATGTGCCATCTTCTCCAGAATTCCGTAATACTTTTAGATACATACGGATAATTAAAGTTCTCCAGAAAATGAAATCCAAACATTTTCCCCAGGCCAATTGCCATATCAGAATATCCGGAAAAGTCATAATAGATCTGGAAAGTATACGCCAGTATTCCAAGCCAGGCAGTTGCCACAGGAAGGTCACCTGCCGGCATTGCGGAAATGGTATCCCAAAGCTTTCCTATATTATTGGCGAGAAGAACCTTCTTTCCCACACCAATCATAAAACGGTGAATACCAGCCACAAAATCGTCACTGTTTTCCCTGCGGTCCCGCATCTGCTTTGCAATCGTCTTATACTGCACAATCGGACCTGCAATGAGCTGTGGAAACATAGATACGTAGGTTCCGTAGTTAATCCAGTTTTTCTGGACCCTGGTAACTCCGCGATATACATCAATGGTATAAGACATGGTCTGGAATGTAAAAAATGAAATTCCGATGGGAAGCGGAATTCCCAGAAGGGGTATGCCGGTTCCAAAAACACCGTTTACAGAACCTATGATAAAATCTGCATATTTAAAAAATCCTAAAATTCCCAGATTGGCAATAACAGATATTAACAGAAACTGCTTTGCCTTTTTCAGATTGCCAATGTCCCTGTATTTCCCAATCAACTGTCCAAAGGTAAAATCCATGGTAATGGAAAAGAGCATTAAGAACACATATTTAGGCTCACCCCAGGCATAAAAAAAGAGACTGAATAAAAATAATATGGTATTTCGTATCTTCCTGGGCGCAATATAATACAAGATAAGTACTGCCGGCAGGAATCGAAACATGAATAATATACTGCTAAAAACCATTTGCTACTCCTTACTCACTTTATTTTTAAATATTATGGACTTATTAACATTTTTTAATTTTCTAAAAAGGTATTTACAATTATCGCATTTATTATATAATAGAGTAGGGCAAAAGACAAACAATTTTTTAATAAGGTGGTTATATATGGGAGAACAAAAGAAAAGACCGGGGATGCGGCGTAAAAAACCGAATAACGGTCTTGTTATTAATGTACTGACGCTAATCGTGATCGTACTTGTCGTTTTTGAGGGCAAGAGTCTGATTAGCCTTTTTTCGAAAGACAGTCTGGCACAGCGAATTAAGACTGAAGTCGATGAAGTATTAGCCCAGGAAGAACTGGCGCAGAATAAGGGATCGTCAGAAGCACAATCTGAATCACAGAAAAAAACGCCGGTTACTGAAAAAACACCTGCACAAACTGAATCACAGGCACAGACGGACAGTACAATACCAGCTGCATATGCTGATGTTGTGGTTCCAAAAGCAGCAACGCCTGTAGATGATTCTTACTTTGCTGACGCGGTATTTATCGGGGATTCCCGAATGGAAGGATTTAAAAACCAATCCGGCATCACCCAGGGCGCGTTTCTGACCGCTGTGGGCATGGAACTGGAAGATATTTATGACACGCCTTATATTGCTACCGCCTCCGGTAATATCACCGTATTTGAAGCTCTGAAGAAGGCTCCTTACAAGAAGGTTTATATGATGATCGGCACCAATGAACTGGGTACCTATGATTTCAATACCTTCAAAGAAACCTATATCAAGGTTCTGGGAGACATTCAGACGATTCAGCCGGATGCAATCATTTATGTCTATTCCGTTGTATATGTAGAAGAAGACCTAACCGAATTTGACTATGTAAATAATAAGAATGTTGACTCGGCAAATGAGAAAATCCTGGAAATCTGTAAAGAAAAAGGATACCATTATCTCAATTTAAATGAAGTATTGTCCGATGGCAACGGCTCCCTGATTAAGGGCGCAACTTCTGATGGAGTACATATGTATGAGGATTACCTGAAAAAGTGGCTTGACTATACGAAATCCCATTATGTCAGCGATACAGGCACCTCGGGAACGACCGGGAACAGCCCGTCCACAGAAGGTACAGAAACAACACCTGTAACAGAAGCAACAGAAACAACAGAAGCACAAGATCTAAATCAAGTTTAAAGGAGAAAACTATGAAATACTTACGTTTGGTTTTTATTACAATTTTTATGATGCTCACACTCACAGCCTGCTCAGGAGGCAAGGATAAGAATATTGATGTAGATATCAATAAACTGGCTGAAGAAATACAGAGCCAGGCAATCACCTCTGACAAGCTTTCACAGGTATCCGCAGATATCCTGGCTTCTACTTACTTTGTGGATATGGATAAAATAGAAGAAAGCACGGCATATTTAAGTTCAGCTACCACTGCATGTGAAGTTGCTATTGTAAAATGTAAAGACAGTTCTTATGTTTCTGAAGTAGAAACCCTGTTTAAGAACCGGGCTACCAACCAGTCGAAACTGTTTGCTACTTACAATACCACGGAAGCCGCAAAACTGGATTCCGCTATTGTAAAATCTGCAGGTAATTATGTTGTTTTATGCGTAGTGGATGATACAAAGAAAGCAGAGTCTGTATTATCTGACAATGGTTTTTAATCAGTTTCCCATATAGAATATAAAATACGAAATATGAAATATGAAATACAAAAAAGGAATATACCGGAAGATAGATAACTTCCGGTATATTCCTTTTTTGCTCTGATGCTGCCAGTGGCGCAGCCATTCCATGCCGGTGCTAATTTACCGCATTTTCCAGCATCACTTGTCTGGTACAGACAGCATCCAGCAATGCCTCACTGTGGCTTACCGCAATAAGCCCTATTTTTCTCCGGCTTGTTTCTTCTAATAAAAAGTTCCATATCTGGCTTTGGGTAATCAGATCCAGCATGGTACTGATTTCATCCGCCAGTAAAAAACGCGTACTCTTCCCAAGAGCCCTGGCAATACAGAAACGCTGAAGCTCTCCTCCTGATAATTCCGTAGGAAAGCGGTTCATCCAGTCTTCCTCTATCCCCAACCCCCGGATTACCGCAGGATCTACCTGGTCACCTTCTTTTATCACTTCTCCCATGCGAAGCCTGGGATTGACTGCCTGCTCCGGATGCTGCCAGATCATCTGTACGGGACAGCAGCCACGCATTTTATAGAGCGGCTTGTCATCCAGATATACCGCGCCGGTATCCGGCTTCATATATCCTGCTAATATCTTGCAAAGTGTAGTCTTTCCAAAACCGCTTGGGGCAACCAGTCCCACCACTTCCTCTTCGTGCACTTCCAAATTGAAATCCCGGAAAATCTCCCGTCCGTTCTTATCATATCGGAAAGAGATATTATCTGCCTTGAGTACCAATGTTATGCCCCCTCTCCCACTGCATCTTCGTAAGTGTCCTCTGTCTCCTTATATTGAATCAGATCTTTTCGCACACAGCGGACATATCCGTTTCCGGATTTTTGATATGGGATATCACCCTTGCACTTTTCACCGAAATATTCACAGCGTGGACCAAACGGACAGCCTTTTGGCATATCCTTTACATAGGGCTGAACCCCCTTGATAAACTGGAATCCATTTGCTGGAATGGCACGCCAGAGCGCTTTTGAATAAGGATGGCGCAATGTTTCCTCCCTGCGAAAATCCGATGCTGGTGCATCTTCAATGGTTGTTCCTGCATAAAATACCACAACACGGTCAGCAACCTCCAGTGCAAGCTCCAGATCATGGGTGATGAGCAGTACTCCTGCACCCTGATCCGCCAGCTCCCGAAAATGTTCCATTGCCCGCTTTGCAACCGATAAGTGCAGCCCGGGTGTGGGTTCATCGGCAATTACAAGCTTTGGTGTTCCCATCAGAGCAGTGGAAATCAGTGTACGCCTGGTCATACCTCCCGACAATTCAAATGGATACAAATTGTCTATTGCAGGATCCAGGGAATAGCGCTTCAGTATTTCCTCTGTTTTCTTCTTCAGGGCTTTGTCCTTTTTACCTTTTCTGATCTGAGGCCCAATCTTCATCAGAGGGTCCAGATAGGAAGTGCTCTGGGGTACCAGAACAATTTCATCTCCCCTTAGTTTTTTCGTCCTCTCAGGAGTCAGAGCTTCCCCCTGATACAGGATCTGGCCTTCCATACGGGCATTATAGGGAAGAATACCCAATACACCATGGGCAAGCAGGCTTTTACCGGACCCGCTGGACCCTACCACTGCTACCATTTCCCCCTCCCGTATCCGTACATTCAAATCTTTTATTACCGGAAGGTCAGTCTGATGAAATCCTCTGTCATACTGTGTAAATGAAACAGAGAGGTTTCGGATCTCCAATATTGTTTTCTTCGTTTCTTCCATGGCTTCCAACTTCCTTTCATTTCTGCTATTCCTGCGCACTTGCCGGATCAATTATTTTTCTAAGGCTCTCTCCCGCCACATCAAACAATACAACGGTCAAGACCAGCATGGCACCCGGAAACAGGGCAAGCCACCATTTTCCTGTCACCAGGTATTTCATGCTTTCGGATAAAATAATTCCGATTGCCGGCTGTTCGTTTGACAGTCCGAACCCCAGAAAAGTAATACTGGATTCATGCAGTATTGCATGGGGGAATAAAAGTATCAGACCTACCAGAAACTGCGGAACCAGGTGGGGAAGCATATGTTTTACTGCAATTTTAAATTTACTGTGTCCCAGCTTTTCCGCTATTTTAATATACTGGCTTTCTTTTAACTGCATAACCTCCGCACGGATTACCCGGGCAAGGGATGTCCAGTGGGTTAAGGCTACTCCTACAATCACTCCGGTGAGTCCTTTCCCCAGGGCTACACAGATCAGGATCAGCAGCAGCATATGGGGAATTCCCATAATCAGATCAATTAGCCAGGTAATAACCGCATCTACTTTTTTACCCAGCGTGGCCGCTGCTATACCAAGTACCAAAGCCACAAAAGCACTTACCGAAGCCGCACAGACTCCAATCAGAATACTCATAGACAGACCTTTTATTGTACGTACAAACATGTCTCTGCCAAGCCAGTCTGTACCAAAGAGATAGGCAAAGCCTGGCATCATATTTTTTCTGGAAAAATCCGTTTCCTGTGCAGCTTCCCCGCAAAAAATCCCGCCGACAGCAACTGCAACAAGAAAAGTTACCGCTGCCACAAAAATAATCAGTGTCATCTTCCTCTGGTTAATTTTCCTCTTATTTCCATAAGTCATAGCTGTCTCCATTATTTTTGACCCCCTTTTCTGATTCTGGGGTCAATCACCGTATACAGTACATTTGCAATAAAGTTTCCACCAAATACAAAGACGGCGCTGATTACGGCTATTCCCATGAGAAGGGGCACATCGCTTCCAAGCCCTGCCGTAACGGCAGCCCGCCCAAACCCGGCATTTC
>OATB01000235.1_pt1 | contig 52492 bp, 41 predicted proteins | sample 1494941 | NCBI WGS metagenome assembly OATB01 (sample SAMEA2579931, study PRJEB22360) | human gut metagenome | reverse complement strand
AAAGGGCGGGATTTTTTTTTTTGGGCGGGTTTGGGCCTCCCCCGCCGATAGGAGCGGCTCACCTACTACGATAACAGAAGCACCGTTTTTTACAGCATCTACTGCCTCTTGCTCATCATAGACAGCAAAGGATAACGGCGTGTCTATTGCTTCATGCACCCTCTTCAACAACTCAAGGGGTGCTGCATTTGGGCATTCTCTCTTTTGATCAACGCCAAAATGTACCATGATATAGTCAGCCCCCATATCCGCATATTTTTTAGCACTTTCTACAATATCGGTAACGTTAAACAAATCTACAGTTACATCGATCCCCTGCCTTTTTCCTTCCAGAATCGTCTCTTTCACTGTAATATCCGGGCAAAGGGCTGTAACAGTCACATTCCTTGCTCCTCTTTCTTTCGCAGCTGTCACATAACGCTCCGCTCCTGCAAGTATCATAAAATCTACAAGTATGTATACATCTTTGAATTTAGAAGAAATGTAATTTATTGCATGTACACCCTCAAATTTATTCAGCGGGTTGCCGATTTCTAACCAGTCAGCCCCTGCTTCCACAGCACATTTTGCCAGATATGCCGCTCTTTCATTATCTGTAACATCCAGTGCGATTTGAACGATTGCTCCCATTCTAATACCCCCTTCTAATTGAGTGTACCTGCTCCATGAATTCTTTTACACGTTCTGTCTCTACACAATTCTCAAACTTTCCATCCACTTTAAATGTTGTTCCGACTACTGCCCCATCTGCAATCTGCAGCTGTTCCTTTACATTATGTGTTCTGACTCCCGTATTCGCGAAAACAACCGTATCCGGAACCGCTTCTTTTACAATCTTCAGAACCTGTACATCGGTTTCACTGCCTGCAGTAATCCCAGAAACACAAAGAGCATCCGGACGGCAATTAAATACCGTCGTTTTAGCAATTTGTGCAATATCTCTGTCAGCCAGATATTTTGCGGCCTCAGGAATGATATTGAACAACAGCTTCACCTTTTCGGCACATACTTCTTTTTGATGCCGTACTGTCTGCCCGCAGTTGGTGTTCCATGTACCAAAATCAGAGGCATACACTCCTGTAAAGATCTCCCGTACAAAGGAAGCACCCGTAGCACTGGCCAGATCTATTGATTTTTCAGCATCCCATAGGACATTAACCCCATAAGGTATTTTAATCTCAGATTTCAACTGCCCAATCACTCTGGCCATGGAAATTGGGGTGATCGCTTTTACATCTGTGAGATATGGAAGACTGAATTCATTTGAGAACATCACTGCATCGACACCTCCCTCCTGGAGTGCAAGCAATTCTTTTCGGGTGCTTTCCACAACATAATCCATACCTTTCTCCGTACAATAATATGGATCTCCAGGCATTGGCTGCATGTGACACATTGCAATAATAGGTTTCTCCGTCCCAAACACTTCTTTTAACCAGTTCATAATTTCTTCTCCTTTTCTTTTTATACTTTATTTTTTCTTTATTATACATCTTGTTGCAAATTATTGCAAGCTATTTTACATATTTTTACATAGTTATTTCAAATTCTTACATTTTATATTGTCATATATTGCACTAATTGACATTTCACTATAATTATACTTAAAAAATTCTAGAGCACAGTACGTATTTATAGTACATTAACAGGAGATTTTTTCTTATTAGAAGTCTAATCAAAAGAAACATATTGTTGCAATTCCTTTATTGACATTCATCACAGGAACAATTATAATCATCATGGATATATTGTACTGTATCCAAATATGAAAAGATTGTAGGTCAAGGTTTTGGAAAATGAAAATTTGCAGGATATTCCTGCGGCAAGAAAAGTATTTATATTGAATTATATACAGACACATGGGAGTGCTTCCATAAAAGAGCTGGCAATTTTGCAAAATGTTTCAGAAGCTACCATTCGCAGGGATTTAGACGAAATGAGCCTGGAAGGCAAGATAGAGCGAACCAGAGGCGGTGCTATCCTACAGACAGAACAAAGCACTTCATTTGAGCATGCTTATAATGAAAAAGCAAAACTTATGATTGATGAAAAGAAAGCAATTGGAAAATTTGCTGCTTCTTATATTGAGAATGGAGATACTGTATTCTTAGATTCGGGAACCACTTCCCTTCAGATTGCATTGAATTTAGCCGATAAAAAAAATATCACGGTCATTACATATGACCTTTTTATAGCAACTTCTATCATACTCGATGAAAGCTCAACCTTGATTGTAACAGGCGGCATCCGCAGAAATGATTTCGGAGTACTGACTGGTCCCATGGTTGAACAGTTTCTCAGAGATATCCGTGTAAATAAAGTATTTTTATCAGCCGATTCTGTGGATCTGGATTTCGGAGTTTCTAACGCAGGCTTTCATGAAATTGACGCTAAGAAGCAGTCTATACGCTCCGGGAGATATATTTACCTCATTGTAGACCACTCTAAATTCGGGAAAGTTGCAATGACTAGGGTATGCACTTTGCGTGATGTATATGAAATTATTGTAGACGATGGTTTATCATTAGAAATGCAGGAAGCTTTAAGCAAAGCCAGTGTGCCATTTAAGCTTGTTCCTATAGAAGAATAAAAAACAGGCGATCATGCATCCGCATCAATCACCTGTTCTCTTGTCTTTATTGTACCATACATCATCTGGAACAACAAGACTGTTTTTACAGATTAAGTTATGCTAGACTTGATGGACAACGGCATGGAGCGATATTCCTGCCGATTCTGGATGAGAGGTGTTTTTCATAATGGTAAACAATCAGTCTGCATTAGAATTTGAAAACAAAAGGCTCACACAAACGATAACTTTAGCTGAGGAACAGCTGGAAAAAGCGAGACAGAACAACGAAGACAATAAATCAGCCATTATTTCAGCAAAAAAAGAAATGCGCGAGAATACGTCACACTCTATATCAGGGCTCTGGTCATCAGAGGGGTTTGAAGCCCTTGCGGAGTTAAGCCAGTATGTGAACCCTGTCCTGGATAAAATTGCTGACTATGAAGAGGTACAAAACAAAATTTTTCTACTGGAAAATTTAATCAAATCCCCCTATTTTGCCCGCATTGATTTTAAGTTTGATGGTGAAGACACCTTTGAACATATTTATATCGGCAAGTCGTCTTTGAAAAACACAACTACGCATGAGTTGTATATATATGACTGGAGGTCGCCGATCGCAAGTGTCTTTTACCGTTTTTTGACGGGACAGGTATTTTATGATGCCCCCGGCGGAAAGATAAACGGCGAGGTTAACTTAAAGCGCCAATATGAAATTAACAATGGAAAGCTAGAATATTTTTTCGATGCTGATGTTCAGATTGTTGACGAGTTTTTACGACAGCTCTTGTCTCAGAATACTTCTTCCAAAATGAAAACCATTATCGAGACCATTCAAAAGGATCAGGATATGGTGATAAGGGATATGGAAAATGATCTGATGATGGTGCAGGGCGTAGCCGGCAGCGGAAAAACTTCCATAGCACTCCACAGAGCTGCTTACCTTATGTATCAGGATCTGCAGGTAAAATTATCTGCAAATAATATCATCATTATTTCTCCAAATTCACTGTTTGAACAGTATATCTCTGATGTACTGCCGGAACTCGGTGAAAGTAATGTGGAATCCATAGTGTTTGAAGAGATGCTTGCAAAACTGCTACCGAACACCCGTATTCAGTCCAGGAACTTATTTTTAGAAAATCTGATTACCAATCCTGACACTCGAAGTGTAATCAAAAGCAGCATGGAATTTAAAACCTCCGGATCGTTTCTGGAAATGTTAAACCGATTTATTTCTGATTTGCCATACAAATGGATTGCATTTGAAGATGTGTATTATGAGGACCAATGTATCATAAGCAAAGACATTCTCCAAAACAAAATAACCGGCAGGACTGAGACACCTCTGGGCGTTAAATTGGAACAACTGGAAGATTTTATTCTGGAATCCATAAACGCAACCCGAAAAACCCGTTTGACAAGATCCCAGGAGGCATTGGTCAGAGAAGACATACAGAAATTTACAAAACTCAATATTTCATACCTGTATAAACAGCTGTTTTGTGATAAATCATATTTTTACAGTCTGGCTAACGGCATAACTCTGACCAACTGCATGGATGAAATCATTGAAATGACTGAGGAAAATCTAAATTCCAGCCTGTTACATTATGATGATGCGGCGGTGCTTGCTTATTTACACCTTAAAATCAACGGCACCAGTGAATATAAAGGTATCAAACAGGTGGTTATAGATGAAGCACAGGATTATTATCCGCTCCAATATGAAATTTTCAATATGCTGTTTCCAAATTCAAAATTCACCATTTTGGGAGATGTGAACCAGACCCTGGAAAAACAGGAAAATTTATCGTTGTATCACCAGATCAGTACCATTTTGAATAAGAAAAAATCATCTCTGGTAACTATGGATAAAAGCTTCCGCTGCACCAATGAAATTCTGAATTTTAGTTTGAAATTCATAGATTCCACCCCGGATATCAAAAGCTTTAACCGTAAAGGGGATGCACCTGAGATTCACGCTGCTTCTGATAATGAGGGGCTGGTGGAAATGATTCTCACAGAAATTAATACTTGTTTGGCGAAGGGCTTTTGCTCCATCGGACTTATATGCAAAAGCGAAAAGAATGCCCTTTTGCTTTATGATTGTTTAAAGGACCGAATTGATATCCAGTTAATCAAAAATGAGAGTATGGCAGATTTACATGGAGTGTTTATCATACCTGTCTATATGTCAAAAGGACTTGAATTTGATGCTGTATTAATAAGCGATACAGACGCTTCCAATTATAACAGTGAAGATGACAAGAACCTTTTATATATCGCATGTACAAGGGCACTTCACCGACTTAACCTGTTCTGTCTGGGGGATATTAGTCCGTTGTTGTAAACCATAGCGGTACTTCACAATTTTTTAAAATTTGTTCCATACAGGAGGCATAGCAGGCTGTGCTGTCTGTTTAAATTTTATTAATCGGCAGCTGCCTGATACAATGATAACTGTTTTAAAGCTGCAGCGTCTAAAATTTTCCGGATGCACCGCCTCCACCAGAAGATCCGCCTCCGCCAAAAGAGCCGCCCCCTCCAAAGGAACCTCCGCCCCCAAATGAGCCACCGCCGAAGTAACCTCCGCCAAACGGGCCACCGAAAAATCCGCCGCCGCGCCCGCCTCTGCCGCCGCCGCGTAAAAAGATTACCAGAAAAAATAACACCAGTCCAATACTGATCCAGGATCCGCCATTTGAGGACTCTCCATAGTCTTCCTCCGCAAATCCTTCCTTTATCCCCGCATCATCCAGATTCTCTGGTTCAGCCAGATTGTACTCTGCATAGACTTCCTTCAGAACACCGGTATACATGGTCTTAATACCCAGATCCCAATTGTCTTCTTTTAGAGCCGGGGTCCCCAGATTGCGGATAATCCTACCAGCCTTGGCATCATTTATCGCCCCCTCCAGTCCATATCCCACCTCTATCCTTACTTCTCTTTCCTGTAAAGCCAGTAGAATCAGGACACCGGAATTCTGAGATTTATCTCCAATTCCATATTCCCGGAACATCTCATTGGCATAATCTTCAATGGAGTTTCCGTTCAGAGTCTGTATGGAAGCCACTACCACCTGGGCTTTCGACTTTTCATTTAATAATTTACTCTGGGAAATGATATATTGCTCTGTATCTTGACTCAAAATACCTGCAAAGTCATTTACATAAAACTCTCTTGTGGGAGCCTGGATACCGGCTGCCGCTTTTACAGGTAAATACGCCAGCATTAGTGTTAAGATTACCATAATGCTATATGCAAAAATATCTTTTATTTTTTTCATACGACTCCTGCCCTAATAGGACCTATTGTCCTTCAAAATTAACTTCCGGTACCTGCTGCGCCCCTTCTGCAGCCTGGAAATATTCCGCCTTCTCAAATCCCAGCAGATTAGCAAAAATGTTAGAAGGGAATCTTCTTATTTTTTGGTTATATACTTTAACGGAGTCATTATAATCTTTTCTGGCAACCGCAATCCGGTTTTCCGTACCCGCGAGTTCATCTGAAAGAGCGATAAACTGTTGATTTGCCTTTAGGTCAGGATAATTTTCCACAACCATCAGCAGTCTGCTCAGTGCTCCTGACAGCTGGTTATCTGCATCTGCCTTATCTTCCATGCTGGTTGCACCTGCCAGTTTCGCTCTGGCATTGCTTACGTTCTCAATAACTTCTTTTTCATGTTCTGCATAACCTTTCACTGTATTTACCAGGTTCGGAATCAGATCCACTCTTCGTTGAAGCATCGTATCAATATTGGCCCTCTGATTTTCCACATTTTCATTGATCCCCACCAGGGAATTGTACTGGCTGACACCGACAACCACCAGAATTACAAGGATTCCAATGATTACCCATACAGCAATTTTACTTCCAGATCTTTTCATGATTTCACCCTCTGCGCATTGTCTGTAATACCGCAATGCATCATTCCTATTGATTTCTGTCCAATCTTTTATTTATTGGAAATATATTATATTTATTCTTATAGTATGAACGAATTTCGTAATTACAATCCTTGGAATACGATTCCGTTTTTATTATAATGATTTTTTATCTTTCTATTCACCGCTAATCAAAAATCCCGCCGGAAACGACGGGATTTTTGACTTTTACAAACGATGGTCTTTCTTTCTGCCTCTTTACATATATTGTAGAAAATAATACCGGGAGAAATTCATGGAATGTAATCAAAATGTTGCCTCTGAAGATTTTGCTGATTTTATCATATCAAACAACAATTTCAATCTGAATGATACACTTCAGAGAAATCCTTCCACATGCGGTGATTTTGTTGACAGTCAATTTTCTATTATATATGTTCCCATGCAGGAAGCCGCTCCGATTACTACAGAAAAATATGAATATTATTCAATTCCCAATCTTTATACTACCCTGGACACATCCAGCATGGAGGCATCCGGTATATTGAATACCCTTGAACAGCCTCTTTTGAACTTGCGGGGGCAGGGTACCATCATTGGCTTTATTGATACCGGGATAGACTATCAAAATCCGCTGTTCAGGCTTTCGGATGGCAGAACCCGCATCTTGGGAATCTGGGACCAGACCCTGCCATCACTGGAGATCCCCCAGAAATTACCGCCGGGAATACCAGGATTTACCGTCAATGATACCATCATTTACGGAACAGAATTTACCAGTACAGAAATTAATGAGGCGTTGCAAGCCGAAAACCCACTGGACGTAGTTCCCAGTGTAGACACTAACGGGCACGGTACCTTTTTGGCGGGGATTGCAGCTGGTTCCCAATCACCGAATGGAGATTTTATCGGTGCAGCACCGGAATGTAATATCGCCGTAGTAAAACTGAAACCGGCAAAACAATATTTAAGGGATTTCTACTTAATACAGGATTCTGCGGATGCATATCAGGAAAATGATATTATGATGGGAATTAAATATCTGACACTTATCTCAGCACGTTACAGAATGCCGCTGATCATCTGTCTCGGACTTGGAACTAATATGGGAAGCCATGAAGGCACTTCCCCCCTTGGGCTGTTGTTGAGAAAGCTCAATCTGATGAGTGGCTTTGCTTCGGTTGTTGCCGGAGGAAATGAAGTTGGAATGTACCATCATTTTCTGGGTAATATAAAAGTCGGTTTAGAATATGAAGACGCTGAAATATCAGTTGGAGCTAATGAAAAAGGATTTGTAGTTGAACTGTGGTCCTCTCCTCCTGAACTTTATACCGTAGGCTTTGTATCACCCACAGGACAGACAATCCCCCGTATTCCACTGAATGAGGAGCGGGATACTTATGTGACATTCACGTTGGAAAACACACAGATTACCGTTCACTACGACATCTCTGAACAAGGCTCCGGCAGCCAGTTTATTACCATGAGGTTTCAGGCTCCCACACCTGGAATCTGGAGAATCCGTGTGTATAACTATCTTTTCATCACTGGCAATTACCATATGTGGCTACCGATTCATGGATTTATATCCCGGGCAACGGTATTTTTAAAACCAAATCCATTTACTACAATTACAGAACCGGCAAATGCCTACAGCTGTGTCACGGTAGCAGGCTATAACCATCGGGATGGCAGCCTTTATATTCATTCCAGCTATGGATTTAACCGCATCAACTTTATAAAACCGAATATTGCCGCTCCCGGAGTGGACGTATATGGCCCAGCCGTTACCGGCACTCCTTCCCCGTCGGGCTTGCCTATGACATACCAGACCGGAACTTCCGTAGCAGCTGCCCATGTAGCAGGCGCAGCCGCTATTCTGATGACCTGGGGGATTGTACAGGGGCATAATCCCGGTATGAATGCAAACTCAATTCGAACATATCTGATCCGGGGCGCTGACCGGAATCCAGCATATGTCTATCCCAACAGGGAGTGGGGAATGGGTACACTCAATCTGTACCAGACTATCCTCAGGCTTCGTGAATAGGTCAAAGATTGGGGGACACTGGTATCTGCCTGCTGTATCTGATTCCATATGTGAAATTTATTCCAAAACAGGAGGTGTAGCGGACTACACTGACTGTTTTGGAGATGAATTCACACGAAACGGAGCGCATGGATGGCTGGTATAAATATCCGAAATCCTGAAAAGGCTATGTCAGTTTTCTGTACTCCCTGGGTGACATCGTCACCAGTTTTTTGAACATGCTATTAAAAAACTTAATATCATCATAACCTACAGAGCTGGCTATTTCCGATATGCGAAGATCACTTCCGGCAAGCAGTTCACAACTCTTCTCAATTCTGACTTTCTGCAGGTATTCCCGAAAAGTTATCCCCGTCTCCTGTTTGAATTTCCGGCTTATGTACTGAAGGCTGAAATGATGTTCCTGACAGAACATCCCCAGGGTGATATGTTCCCGGTAATTCCGGTCTACATATTGGACTGCATCTAAAACGGTCTTATTTTTCGTGGTCCGCACACTGCTTCTTACAATGCCCCGAAGTGTAAGGATCAAAATTTCGATCAGCCTGCAACGGAAAATCTCCGTATAACCAGGCCTTTTCTCCCTGTATTCCTCCGACATGCCGGTCAGCAGATCCAGAATCCTGCTGTCTTTGTCATGAAATATCCTGTTTGCCGGGGTCTGCATAAGTGAAGGCGTATAATACCGGATCAGGCATCCCTGTATCAGCTCATCAAAGGAATGGCATCCACTCAGCGTATCATCAATGATTGCCGGAAGAAAAAGGCAGTTAATCAAATTCAGATTCCTGCTCTGGGAATAAGCATGTACGCTTCCATAATCCACAAAAAAATAATCCCCCGCCTTCAATTCACTTCTTACATCATTTAAGGTATGGACACAAGTCCCGCAGGTCACATAAACCAGTTCAAAAAATCGATGGTCATGGTTTTCCATGTCATCCTGGCTGCAGGGCATCATTACCAGCTTCTCTGTATTTCCCAAAGCAATCTGCTTCAAATCCAATGTACTTTTCTTATCCATATAAGTTAAATTCACCCCCTATTTAAGTAGAAATCAGGTCTTTTTTTCCATTTTATTCTCTGGTATCATGAAAGTCAAGATACAATCACAAGAATCAATTGTGTTGTACATATTGTTTCATATTACAGGTATTTTACATTTAAAATGGAGGTAATTTTATGGAATGGCAGGCAAAATGGATCAAACCCTCTATAGACATGGGGGATATATGTCCAACATTTAAAAAAGAATTTCAGGTATCTGAAAAAATTAAGAATGCAACACTAACCATCACTGCTCTGGGTGTGTATGAAACAAGGATAAACGGCAGCCGGGCAGGGGAATTTATCCTCGCTCCGGGCTGGACCTCTTACAGAAAAAGGCTTCAATATCAAATTTATGACGTTACAGATCTGCTGGTGGGTGAAGAAAATCTGCTTCAGGTTACCGTTGGGAAAGGCTGGTACCGCAGCAGAATGCCCGGATGGGAAGGCTCTGAAGTACAATCAGAATTACAACAAAATCCTGCCGGGATTCTGGCACAGCTTCACATTACCTATGAAAACGGAAATGAAGAGACCATAATTTCAGATGAAACATGGACTACAGTCGAAAGCAATGTTCGATTCTCTGAAATATATGACGGGGAAACTTATGATGCTTCTTTTCAGTCTGAAGGCGAAACGGCTGCATCCATCTTTGACGGTCCTACTGATACGCTGATTGCACAGCAGGGCGAAGAAATTCGTGAACAGGAAAGAATTTCAGCAGCATGTATTTTCACAACCCCGTGCGGTGAAACCGTTGTTGATTTCGGTCAGGAAGTAACCGGATACGTTGAAATAGAAGTAGATGCCAAAGCGGGAGATGAAGTTTTACTTTCCCATGCCGAAGTGATGGATCAGAATGGCAATTTTTACACCGAAAATTACCGGTCTGCAAAAGCTCAGTTACACTATATCTGTAAGGACGGACATCAGACCTACAAACCAAAGCTTACGTTTTTTGGCTTTCGATATATCCGTATTGATAAATTTCCGGATGCAGTTTCTGCTGCTAAGCCAGAAAATTTTACTGCAGTGGTGGTTCACTCCCAGATGAAGAGGACAGGATCTTTACGCTGCTCAAATCCATTGATGAACAAACTCTTTGATAATATTATCTGGGGGCAGAAAGGTAATTTTGTGGATGTTCCCACCGATTGTCCCCAGCGGGATGAGCGCCTTGGATGGACGGGAGATGCACAGGTATTTATCCGGACGGCATGTCTGAATTATGATGTAGAGAAGTTCTTCACAAAATGGCTGGGTGATATGGCTGCGGACCAGCCGGACGATGGACAGGTGGGTCATGTAATACCGAATATACTGGATGATCCGGGAAGCAGTGCTGCCTGGGCAGATGCCGCTGCTATCTGTCCCTGGGAACTCTACTTAGCATATGGAAACTCTGATATATTAAAAGCCCAGTTCCAGTGTATGAAAAAATGGATAGGATATATTACCACTCATACAAAGGATCAACATCTCTGGACAGGCGGAGTCCATTTTGGTGACTGGCTGGGTCTGGATGCCCCTGACGGAAGCTATAAAGGCTCCTCCCGTGAAGATTTTATAGCATCTGCATTTTATGCTTATTCTACCTCTCTGGTAATAAAAGCCGGAAAGGTTTTGGGCGAAGATGTCACAGAATATGAGACACTCTATGATGGAATTGTATCCGCATTTAGAAATGCCTATCCGGTGTACAAGACACAGACGGAATGCGTCCTTGCCGTTTATTTCAAACTGGCTCCTGACTGCCAGGCTGCTGCAGACCAGCTTGCAGAACTGGTAAAGAATTGTGGCAGACAGCTGCAGACCGGTTTTGTGGGAACTCCGTATCTGCTGCACGTTCTAAGCGATTACGGTTATTCTCAACTCGCATATGATCTCCTTCTGAGGGAAAATTACCCCTCCTGGTTGTATCCCATTACAAAAGGTGCAACCACCATCTGGGAACACTGGGATGGAATTAAAGAAAACGGTGAGTTCTGGAGCAAGGATATGAACTCTTATAACCACTATGCCTATGGTTCTGTTGCAGACTGGGTATATGGGGTGGCCGCTGGAATCAAACCGATAGAAGAATGCCCCGGCTATCAAAAAGTACGGATTGCCCCCATACCGGATAAGCGTCTTGACTGGCTGGAAGCAACACTGGATACACGCCACGGCATGATCCGTTCCGGTTGGAAAATCGAGGATGCATTATGGCGATATGAAATAGAAACGCCTGTCGATGCTGAAATTGTAATTGACGGAAATGAATATTCCGTTGAAAAAGGCCGCTATATTTTCTATAGTAAAATTCAATAAAAATTTCTTCCTATCTGCTTATCACAGTCCCCAGGAAAACCGTAAATCCGGTATTCCCGGGGACTGTTTTGATCCCTGCTGAGTATTTTCTAAGTATTATACCCCTGCACTGGCTCCCTCAAATAAAGCCTGAAGTCTATACACATCCAATGGCGCACCAATCACGCAGACCTTTCCTGTATATTGTGGTTCTCCCTTTCTTATTTCCCACTCTCCGGGAACCATATTGAAATAGAGCCATTCTCCTTTTGAACCTTCAACGGCTCCTTTAGCCCGTAAAATGGAACCATTCTCTTTATCTAATTCTTTCAGTATCTTCTCCAGTTCCTTCTGTGTGAATACTTTTGCCGTCTCCATGCCCCAGCTGCTGAATATTTCATCGGAGTGATGATGGCTGTCACACCTTGAAACACGAGGCGTATTGCGTCGATGACGGGACTTGACCGAACCGGGCTTTTCACCGGAAAATATCTGTTCCATCCCATCGCTGCCACCTATCAATTCTTGATTATCTATTAATTCCTGTGTTTGCATTAATTCCTGCATTTCCATTAATTCCTGCGTTTCCATTAATTCCTGCATTTCCATTAATTCCTGCGTTTCCATTAATTCCTGCGTTTCCATTAATTCCTGCATTTCCATTAATTCCTGCGTTTCCATTAATTCCTGCGTTTCCATTAATTCCTGCATTTCCATTGCTTCCAGTATCTGTACACCACTTAATTTTCCCAGGGGCGTTGTAATCACGGATGCATCTGAATTTACTTTACGTAATTCTTCCCTGCATGCCATTATATTTGCCCTGTCTGCCTTATCGGTACGGCTTAAAAGTATCGTATCTGCATACCTGATCTGATCATTAAAAAATTCCCCAAAATTCTTTTGATAGAGGCGGAATTTCGTTACATCAGCTACGGTCAGGCTGTTCTCAAGATTGACTGATTGCTTATCCTTCAGCTCCTGCACTGCCTTAATAACATCTGACAGTTTCCCCACACCGGAAGGTTCTATGAGAATGCGGTCAGGACTATATTGCTTCACCGCCTCTTCCAAAGCCTTACAAAACTCTCCTTTTAGGGAACAGCAGATACAGCCAGAATTAATTTCCCGTATTTCAATGCCTGTTTCTTTCAAAAGCCCGCCATCGATCCCGATCTCGCCAAACTCATTTTCAATTAACAGTACCTTTTCATCTTTAAATATTTCCCTGAGTAATTTCTGAATGAGAGTCGTTTTTCCCGCGCCTAAAAACCCCGATATAATATTGATTTTTGTCATTTGATTCTCCTCACTTATTATTGTGTACTTATCCGCTGCCACCTATTAATACCTGTATGGATAAACATATTCCTTCTCTGCCTTTTTTGCATCTTCAATCCCAGTAACCTGAATTACAATTCCCTTCTCTTTATTATAATGGAAAACTCCGGTTACGGAAACCCATTTATCCTGTTTTAGATTTGTAGCGTCATCCCATATACAGATCGGTCCGCAGGGGGCAAGATCTGAGATACAACAGCTCATCAATAATCTTGTCACAGCAAACTCATTGCTTTCTAAAGTATCATCCCGGTACACGGTTCCATGCATCGTGATCTGATATCCGTCATACTTATCGGGATAATAGCTCAACTGAAGCAGCCAGTTATAAAAATCCTCATCACTTACCGTTATCGTTCTGTTTGCCTCATCCAATCCTGCTGGAATCTGCTGTTTTTGATTACCAGGAGCAGTGGGGGTACTATCCTGGGACTGGGCTTTCGACTGGGTATCAGACTCAGGCTGAGTATCCGTTACTGTCTGGCTATTCTGCGCGGCACCGTTTCCTTTATCCGTCTCGCCAGCCTGCGGGGAGACGTTGCCCTCTTTCGTCTCGCTATTCTGCGGGCTTTCGTTGCCCTCTTCTGCCTCGCTATTCCGCAGGCTTTCGTTGCCCTCTTCTGTCTCGCCAGCCTGTGGGCTTTCCCCGCCCGGCAGCTTTCCCAGTTTTCCGGATATATCGCTTAGATATCCGCCAACCGCTGCATTGGATGTAAAGTTTCCATGTGGAATCAGGATAATCATCAGTGGAATCATCAATACCAGGCATCTGCTCACACTGGACTTATACTTTGGCGTTCCTGCCTTCAAGAAACGCGATATTGCCCAGATAAACATTACAATTCCGGTAAAGTACAGATATGGCTCCATCCTTGGAGTTACAAACAGCAGGTATTTTTTGCTGCAGGCCATTCCAATCATCATCACTGAGAATAACAAATAGCAGGCGCCTTCCAGCAGTGCTTCATAGTTCACGTAACGTTTCATAAAACCACACCGCCTCCCCCCAGCAATCCAAAGATCAGAATTATGCCATAGCATACAATGAGTGTCGTTAATGCCAGCCGGATTACAAATGTACGCTTAAAATAGCCGTTTAACATCAGAAGATTTTTAATATCCATCATTGGTCCAAAAACCAGAAATCCCATCATCGGCACAAAAGAAAACATGCCGGACATGCTTCTGGCAACCACCGCATCCGAGGAGGAACACAAAGATAATAAAAATGAAAGCAGAATCATAACGAATAGCCCTATTGGCATGCCGATAGTTCCAAGCCCTTTTAACCATCCCAGATCCAATGCCTGAAATACAGCAGAGAAGAAGATACCGATAATCAGATATTTTCCAACATTAAGAAAATCCGTCTGGGCATGGCGCATAAACAGTTGAAGTTTACCGCCAATACCCTTCAGTTCCCCATTTTCTTCGTAACACCCGCAGCTACAGCCGCCAAAATCCTCTGTTCCATCTCTTAACAGCTGTTCCGGCCTTTTGAAAAAGAAGGTCAACCCGATTAAAAAAGCACAAACTAACCCCAGTCCAAGCCGGTAAAATACAACCCGGATATCCAGGTTAAATGCATAATATGTAGACAGCAATACTACCGGATTAACCACTGGTGCCGCTGCCATAAAGCAAATGGCGGCCTGAATGGGAACTCCTTTTTTCAGAAGGCTTTTAAAAACCGGTATTGTTGCACAGTCACATACAGGCAGGAAAAAGCCACCCGCCATCCCCATTAACATACCAAGTATGGGATTCCCAGGGAAAACGCGTTCCATCCATCTCTTGGGCAAAAAAACCTGAATTGCCGATGAAAGCAAAACACCCAGAACTAAAAAGGGAACCCCCTCCAGAAACACTCCCATAAATAATGTCAAAACGGTATTGAACAATATGCCTCTCTGTTCCAGAAACGGTGCTGCCAATATCAAAATTCCAATTATTCCTGTGATGGCTGCCAATGTAAAATATGGGGATATACTTTTTTTCCGAACTGTTTGTTTTAATTCCTCACTTGAAAGCAGCTTGATTTCCGACCTGGAGATACTGTGAACCTTCTGTTCGAACCTGCGTCTGACTTCCAGGGTGTCTGCATTTCGCAAGACTGTAAGGTCGCTGGCTGCGACCTGAGATACAGGGGCTTCTCCGGTCTGTCCCAGCAGCACATCCGCCATTGGAACATCTGCCAGATAGATTACTTTTGCAATGTGGAACAGTTCACCCATCCGAAGCTGCAAAAAAATGCGCTCCAGCTTTGAAAATGCTTCCATCCCGTTCCACTCCACCCAGATTTCATCAAACTTCTGATGCTGCAAAACCCTGCAGATATCATCGGCAATCTGACTGTAGGAATTCTCCAGTTCATTTTTTGACCAGCGAAGCAGCTTACAATGTTTCGTTTCTTTCAATTCCTGCTCCCCTTCTTCAAACTGCAGAACCAGGATTTCTTTCTTTCTGCAATGGCCTAGCATCTGTGTTATAAATGTTGTTTTACCACTCTCCAGAAATCCCGCAACCACATATAAAGGTGTCGTCATATTGTTCCTCCTTCCTACTTCCTAAACAGCGCTTTTAGAAAAACAACCGCCAGAAACCACGCCACTTCCAAAAGTACAATTGTTCCACCGGGCTTCCAGCCGGCGTAATAGGATAGTATTAATCCTGCAATTGTAGTGATCAGCGCAACAACAATTGCCCACAAAAGGGCTTTCTTATAGCTTCTTCCCATCTGCATTCCACAGGCAGCGGGGACTACCAGCATAGATGAGATGATCAGCGCCCCCACTGTACGGGATGCTATCGAGACAGTAAGGGCTGTAAGTACCGTAAACACAAAATTAATCCTCTGTACCGGTACTCCTGATATACGCGCTGCATTTTCATCAAATCCTATATAAAATAACTCTTTATAAAGAAGCAGAACCGATATCAGTACAATCAGACTCACAACCAGAACAAGTATCAGCTCCTCTCTGCTGACAGCAACGATGCTTCCAAAAAGGAAACTGCTGAAATTTGCACTGTTTTTTACAAACCCGGACAATACTCCGGCCAATCCTATCCCCGCTGACATCACAATTGCAATTGCCATCTCCGAATAGCGGGGCAGTTTCCTGCGGATACGCTCAATCCCAAGTGCTGCCGCCACGCATACCACAGCCGCACTGAGAACCGGGTTAATACCAAAAATCAAACCTGCCGCCACACCTGCAAGAGAGGAGTGGGAAAGGGCATCCCCAATCATCGACATTCTTTTCAATACAATGGTCATTCCTATACACGGAGTTATCACCGCCAGCATAATACCTGCCAGAAATGCCCTCTGCATAAAACTATATTGTAGTATACTCATTCTTTTATTCCCCCCTCCTCCATCCTAAGAACCCGTTGTGATCCGATACAGTCTGCAGCATTACCATGGGTAACTAAGAATATCGTAACTTTTCGTCTCTGATTAAGCTCGGCTATCAAACGGTAAAAATTCTTTACAGATTGTGTATCAACTCCTGCTGTGGGTTCATCCAGAACCAGCAGTCGCGGATTGGCTGCCAATGCCCTGGCGAGCATAATCCTTTGCTGCTGGCCACCGGAAAGTTCTCCAATTCGTTTTTTCAGAAAACGCTCCATGCCAAGTTCCTCCAAAGTTTGGCGAACACTCTCCCAGTGGTTTCTCCCAGCTAAACGAAACCTGCCGATCTGTCTGTAAAGCCCCGTCATCATAATTTCTTCTACTGTTGCCGGAAAGTTCTGATTATGGCTGATACTGTTTTGAGGCACATACCCAACCTGACCGCTGGAAAAAATATGGTCGGGACTCCTTCCAAACAGACTGACACATCCTTCCTGGGGCTGTAATTCTCCAAGCAGCAGCTTTAAAAGCGTACTTTTACCACTGCCATTTTCTCCAGTAAGAAGCACATATTCCCCGTCCCCGACAGATAAATTCAGATTGTGCAGAATCGGTACCTCTGTGTACCGAAACGTAATATTTTCCATGCTGACTATATTCATGAAGCATTCCTTCCATTCATTTGTTCTATTTTTTAATTCTTGATTGGTTTGATCTGCTATTTCAGAGCTTTTTCCAATGTCTTCAGATTATCCCTCATTACAGAAAAATAATCCGCACCTGCCGCAAGCTCCTCATCATTTAATCCTTCCAGTGGATTTAAGACCTCTGTCTTAGCTCCAATCTCACTTGCGATAGTTTCTGCCACTTTGGGACTTACAAGCTCTTCAAAAAAGATTGTTTTCACATCATGTTCTCTTGCAAATTGTATAATTTCATTCATTCTTGCCGCGTCCGGTTCCGAATCCGGCATAAGTCCTTCTATGCCAATCTGGTTCAGTCCGTAAGCATTACACAGATATCCAAATGCCTCATGAGCAGTAATAAGATTTTTATTAGAAATTTTGGCAATTCCATCCCGATAATCCTGATCTAGCCATCTAAATTCCTCTGCATAGGTTTCATAATTCATTTCATAGTAAGATTTATTTTCCGGATCTGCTTCTACAAATGCATTTTTAATATTCTCCATCTCAGCTTTAGCATTCATGGGATCCAGCCAAACATGTGGATCATATTCTGAATGATCATCGTGGTCTGTGGTTTTAGATTCTGAATTTTCATCTTGATCAGTGGCTTCATTGGATTCTGAAGCTTCATTATGATCTGTGGCTTCTCCACCATGATCATGCTTCCCTTCCACAAGTGTCAAGCCTTTTGCTGCTTCCACCACAGTAAGCTTTTGATTATCCAGAGTATCCAATACGTTTTCCACCCAGTGTTCCATACCTGCGCCGTTATAGACAAATAAATCTGCCGCCTCTAATTCTCTGATATCCGTTGCCGAAGGTTCCCAGTCATGAGGCTCTGTGCCTGCCGGTACCATGTTGGTAACTTCCGCTTTATCCCCTCCTATCTTGCATGCAAAATCGTACATGGGATAGAAACTTGCTGCTACTTTTAACTTATCTCCGGCATTTTTTTCATCTGATTCTCCATTTACATTGCTGCTGGTCTGGCCTGGCACTTCCTTTTTCTTTTCTGCCTCAGTGGCTGTTTGTTTCCCGCAACCTGCGCAGCACAAAGAAACCGCCAGCGCAGACAGAATAATATACACTGATTTTTTCATGATAAAATCCTCCATATTTAATTATAATTTGGGTTGTCTGGTAAAATGGGCGCAAAAAAACAAGGTCTCCTTCTGCGAAAAAGCAGAATTCTCCCTTGCGTCCGCTGATTTAATCGTTCAGCCTTACCTTATAAGATATGAGTGTTTTTCTCTGAAAGAATTGATAAAACGACGGTATCATAGCTACAAATGCCGCCACAATACATACAAATGCCCCAAGACAGATGATTGCGTTCCCAATCTGGTGGATCAGACTTTCAGCATGCTGAATTTCCGCGCAGACCGGACAGCTTTCCCCGGTACATTCATGATAGATTTTTTCAGCGATAAAAAGACTGGAGAAAAAGAGAACACACAAAACGGCTGCAACCAGAAGAAGGGACACAGCTTTTTTTATAGTATTATTATTGTGATTTTGCAGATTCTTCATCGCTGTAATTCTCCTTTCTTCCAGAATGCATTTCCTTTTTACCTGCAGTTGCTGCAATAGCCATAGAGTATAGTATGCTGCTGATCCAGCTCAAAATGATGCTCATTTAAAACATGAATGGAAAAGTCCTCCATACATCCGCACTTCAAAGGAATCGTTTGACCGCATTTCAGACAGACCAGCTTTCCATGGTTATGCTTATCTTCATCCCCTATATACCTGTATTGTGCAGGCGAACCGTCCATTGATGGAATTTTAGTAACCAATCCATCCTGGTGCAGCCGCTCCAGCATCCGGTATAGAGTCGTCTGTCCCGCAGGCATTCCCTCTTTTCGCATATATTCCATAAATTGTTCAACCGAATAGAATTTCTCATGGTTCGCTTTCAGACATTGGAGGATATTCTCCTTTTGTTTCGTCTGATACTGACCGCGTTCCTTCACTGCATTTTCCTCTTTTCATCAGATATGAATTTGAAAATCATTTTCATTTTATAGCAGAATATATTTTTTGTCAACCGCCTTCTATAATCGGATTAGCAAATCCTACGATTCCCTTTTCTATTTTTTAATCGTAATGCTTTCAGCCATATGAGAGTCCATAATGCCACTCACAGGAGGAAGCACGCCCCTGTCTTGAAGCGGAGAATGGCCAAGGATTCTCTTGTAAGCACGATAAAATGCTGAATAATCTACAAATCCCGCAGCGGCTGCAGCATCTGCTGCACTGCACCCGTTAATCAGAAGCTGCTGGGCATAGATCACCCGCTTTTGCACCAGGTAATCAAAAACCGTAGTCCCGACTGCTTTGCGGAAAACTCTATTCAAATAATGTTTGCTCAATAAAAACTCCTCAGCAAGATTATCCAGCGTAATTTCCTCTGAAAGGTGGCGGTTCAGATAGATTAAGACCTTTGTTGCCAGATCATTATTCAGATTATGCCCATGAACTCCACTTTCTTTTCCTCTTATTGCAAAAATTCGTCCAAGAACTGCTTCTATGCCTATGGGGATCAATTGTTCCTGAATCCCCAAGGGGCTTTTAACATATTCGCAAAGTGCATCCAGGCAGGCATCCAACTGAAACGGCTTCACATTTTCAAAATATATTTTCTGCTTTGGATTTTTCTCAAAAGCCTGAAAAACCGATAATAAAAGCCTTCGGTGTTCCATAGAAATGATATCCGGATGAAAATGAAGCGCATACCTGCGATAGTGGCTGTCAGAATTAATTCTTACCCCATGAAATACATGTGGAGACAGCAAAAGAAGGCTGTGGGAAGTCAGTGCATATCGCTGTCCTTCCACCAGATAGTCTGCATCTCCTTCTACAAAGTAAAAAACCTCGTAATAATTGTGACAGTGCAGATCATATTGATCTGTTCTATACTGCGTATCGCTGTAACCGACATTTATCAGTTCCAAATAACGGTTATTCTGTTCTTTTATATTTTCCGGCATTGCATAACCTCCTTAGAGCAGGCAATAGCTTGCGGCCACCGTCTGTATTGCTATAAAACGCATAAAAATACTATAAAACATCAGAGCGATATTTGCAATATAATAGACTCTGCAGGCAATGGTATTTTTGTTATAAATGGGCTATAGTTTCTTCAAAGCTCCGGAAAAAATAAATAGCTCCGGACAGAAAGGATATTATTATGATAACAGGAGCACAACTTTATACCGTCAGAGATTATATCCAAACGGAAAAAGATTTTACATTTACCATTGGGAAAATTGCAGCCATGGGTTATACCACTGTGCAGATTTCCGCAATCGGCAAGGATATTCCTGCTGAGCGGATTCGTGAGGTGTGTACGGAAGCGGGGGTGCAGATTGTATTAACCCATAATAGTGCCGACCGAATCTTATATGATACAGATGCATTAATTGCAGAACACAATATACTTGGCTGTAGCTATATCGGACTAGGAAGTATGCCAGAAAAGTATCGAAACAGAGAATGGATTTCTCATTTTGCAGATGATTTTCTGGAACCTGCTAAAAAAATAGCTGCCTCCGGTAAGCTTTTTATGTACCATAACCACCATTTTGAATTTGAAAAACTTGGACAGAAACGTATTCTGGAATATCTCCTGGAAAAATTTGCACCGGATGAACTGGGCATTACGCTGGATACATACTGGATTCAGGCAGCAGGAGGTGACGTGTGCCAGTGGATCAGCATATTAAAAGACCGTATTCCCTGCGTCCACCTGAAAGATATGGCGGTAGAGCACGGCACATCCATAATGGCACCGGTAATGGAAGGGAACTTAAACTTCCCTGAGATTCTGCAAACCCTTGAGCATACGAACTGCCAATATCTGCTGGTGGAACAGGATATCTGCCAGACCAGCCCCTTCGACTGCCTGCAGAAAAGCTATGATAATCTAGCTGCTGCCGGTTACCGTTAAGAGGCTGCCCAGACTCAAAGCAAAAGAAATGAGGAAAGAATATGAGAAAAATAAGACTTGGAATTATCGGTATCGGAAATATGGGAAGTGCCCATGCATTATCACTGGCTGCCGGAAATATCCCGGAGCTTCAGCTAACCGCTGCAGCCGATCTTAAAACATCCAGAAGAACATGGGCAAAAGAAAACCTACCTGAAAATATACAGATATTTGCTGACGGTGACAGCCTGATTAAAGCCGGGTGCTGTGATGCAGTTCTGGTTGCAGTTCCCCATTATGACCATCCGCGTCTTGTCATAAACGCATTTGACCATGGCCTCCATGTCATGTGTGAAAAGCCGGCAGGCGTATACACCCTCCAGGTACGTGAGATGAATGAAGCTGCAGCCAGAACAGACCGGGTATTCGGCATGATGTTTAACCAGCGTACCAATCCTGTGTATCGTAAAATATATGAAATGGTACACAGCCAGAAATACGGGGCGGTCAAAAGAGTGAACTGGATTATAACAGACTGGTACCGGACCCAGGCTTATTATAATTCCGGTGGATGGCGCGCTACCTGGGCTTTAGAAGGGGGCGGCGTGCTGACGAACCAGTGTCCCCACAATCTGGACCTTCTCCAGTGGATCTGTGGAATGCCCTCAAAGGTGCATGCATTCTGCCACATAGGAAAATGGCATAATATAGAGGTCGAAGACGATGTAACTGCATATCTGGAATTCCCAAACGGCGCAACCGGAGTATTTGTGACAACGACTGGAGATGCCCCCGGAACCAATAGACTGGAGATTACTCTGGAAAAAGGCAAACTGGTCTGTGAAAATGATATTCTGCGCTTTTATGAACTGGACTGCAACGAACGGGAATATTGTTTTACAACCCCGGAGGGCTTTCTGCCTCCCGCCGGACACTGGACCGAAATTGCTACAGAGGGAGAAAATCTGCAGCATACAGGTGTCTTAAAAGCATTTGCCGCAAATATCTTAAGGGGAGAACCCCTGGTGGCAAAGGGCGAAGAAGGTATTAACGGGCTTACACTTTCCAATGCCATGTACCTGTCCGGCTGGCTGAACAAATCTGTGGAGCTGCCATTTGATGAATATCTTTTTCTGGAAAAATTAAATGAACTGCGGGCAGGTTCCAAGATCAAAGAAGTGGAGGAAATAACATTTAACACTGAAGGCACATACGGATCCGGGGCGAGACCATGAGGGCGGCCATTGTAGGCTGCGGCACCATCGCCCACGTCCATGCTGAAAGCATCTCCAGGCTAAAGGGGATCACCCTTGCAGCTTTTGCAGATATTATCGGGGAACGGGCACAAACTTTCGGGAACCGGTATGGTGGCAACGCCTATTCCTCACTGGAAGAAATGCTGGAAAAGGAGCGCCCTGATGTGCTGCACATCTGCACTCCCCACTATCTCCATGTACCGATGATGTTATATGCCCTAAAACACGGAGTTCACGTTTTTTCTGAAAAACCTCCGGTAGTCTCAAAAGAACAGCTTCAGGAACTGCTCTCTTTCCATACAGATAAATATATTGGATTCTGCTTTCAGAACCGTTATAATCCCAGCATCTCCATGGTAAAAAAACTTCTGGAAGGAGAAGAAGCCGGCAATATCATAGGTGCAAGAGGTATAGTGACCTGGCAAAGAACAGCTTCCTATTACAGCGAAAGCAACTGGAGGGGAAGACAGTCCACCGAAGGGGGCGGCGCTTTGATAAACCAGGCTATCCACACAATGGATCTTCTGGTTTATCTGATGGGGACACCCCTTAGCATAGATGCGGGGTTGCATAATCATCATCTAAAGGGTGTAATTGAGGTAGAGGATACCCTGGAAGCTTACATCCGTTTCACAGACGCAAACGCCCTCTTCTATGCAAGCACTGCTTACTGTGACAATGTCCCTCCTTTAATCGAGCTGTGCTGCGAAAACAGAACGATACGGATTGAAGACCACTCTGTCACATACTTCTACCGGGACGGCCGCATAGAAACTCCCAGACTGCCCTCTGGGGAAACACTTGGTAAAAATTACTGGGGCAGCGGACACATGAGCTGTATAGAAGACTTTTATAAATCTCTTCGTGAAAACAGCCGGTTCGCCCTGGATCTTAAGGGAACCCAAGATACCATCCTTCTGATGCTTGCTGCTTATGAATCAGCCAGAACGCAGACGGAAATATTTCTCTGATATATGTTTAACATTTATTACACATCAAAATTATTGGTACATTCATATCGTATAGCATATGAAAAAATACATACATGTTCGAGAAGAAAGGATTAAAAATTATGTTGGAAAATGCAAAGATATCTTGTTTCGCAGATGAGATTGACACAGCCCTGAACATCCAGATAGATGTATTAAGAGAATTAAAATTACAATTTATCGAATTCCGCAGTGCCAATCACAAAGGCATAGCCGATTATACGATAGCCGAAGCATTAAAAACCAGGAAAACACTGGACCATAACGGAATTGCGGTATCTGCCATCGGCTCACCTACAGGTAAAATACGAATCACAGATGATTTCGCATCCCACTTTAAACAATTTCAGCATATAGCAGAATTGGCTGATATCTTTGAGACTCCTTATATCCGGATGTTCAGCTTCTATCTCCCTAAAAACAGCCCACCACAGATCCATCGTGATGAAGTCCTGAAACGCCTGGATCTGCTGGTAAATTACGCTGCAAAGAAAAATCTGGTATTACTTCACGAAAATGAAAAAGGGATTTACGGCGATACGGCAACACGCTGTCTGGAATTAATGAAGGAATTTTTCGGACCAAATTTTGGTGCCACCTTTGACTTTGCCAACTTCCTTCAATGCGGACAGGACACTTTGGAAGCATACGATACGCTGAAACCCTATATTGTCTATCTTCATATCAAAGATGCCATACAGGCTACCGGTGAAATTGTTACAGCCGGCAACGGGGACGGACAGATCCCTTCCATCCTGAATCAGCTGGACAAGGGCGGATACAGTGGGTATCTAAGCCTTGAACCACATCTTGTGGATTTTGATGCTCTGAAATCACTGGAGCAGGAAGGGACAAAAAGAGGTCGAACAGATGGACCGGAGGCGTTTCGCACTGCTTACCGGGCACTTCTTAAGATCCTTCATTAATTTATGCACAGTAACTATTATTTCCCGGAAGGTGCATATTTTTTTGCCACAATCCTATTTAACCGCTCTGTCATTACCATCATTAAAACCGCAAAGATACTTAAATATACAGGAAAAATACTGATGTTTATAACAGACGCAAGTAAACCAAATAGAGGCGGCATAAACGTTGTTCCCACATAGGCGCTTGCCATTTGGATGCCGATAATCCCCTGGGAATTTTCTCTTCCAAAATTATAGGGTGTGGAATGGATAATAGCCGGATACGTGGGTGCACATCCAAGCCCCGTTATAATTAATCCCATCATCGCAAACAATGTGGTCTCTACCGGCAAAGCAACGAAGATAATTCCGATTAAAGATATTAAAATACCAAAACGGATCAATAATTTATCGCCTAACTTATCTGCTATAAATCCACAGAGAAATCTTCCAGCCGTAATGCCAAGGCAAAACAGAGAAGCAAATCTGGCTGCAATACTCACGTCAAGTCCCCGATACTGCACCAGATAACTGCTGGCCCATAACATAGCCGTCTGTTCCAGCGCACAATAGGAGAAAAAGGTGATCAGAACAAGGGGCACCCCTTTCATTTTCAGAATCTGCACAAATCCCAGGGGTTTGGAAGGACCTTCGTGACCAGTTTCTGTATCCTGGCTATGTACTGTATTTCCCTTCTTCCAAAGCGGCAGGCTGATAAAGAGAACTACCGTTAACAGAATCTGCACGATACTGACAACACGATATCCGTTGTGCCAGCCAAAGCCTCCGGTCAGGCTAAAACTCATTATGTATGGGCTGACCGCCGCTCCGACTCCCCAGAAACAATGCAGCCAGCTCATATGGCGGGATGCGTAGTGGAGGGCAACATAATTATTCAGTGCTGCATCTACTGCACCTGCCCCCAGTCCATACGGAATTGCCCACAAACATAACAAAACAAAAGAATTAGATACAGAAAAACCAAACAGTGCCAGGGCTGTTAAAAATACACTGAACGCCGTAACTAATCCGGCACCAAATTTCCTGGTCAGCCTGTCTGACAAAAGACTGGATATAATTGTCCCGAAGGCTATTATCATTGTAATAATCCCGGCATATGAAACAGGTACCCCCAACTCAGCATGCATCACAGGCCATGCGGAACCAACCAGTGAATCCGGCAGCCCCAGACTGATAAATGCAACATAAATAATTACTAGTAAAAATGAAAACATGGTAAACTCTCCATCTCTTTATATTTTAGAGCGTGTTTGGACATTAAACACATGATAGCGCATCCTGTTTAAACAACAGAACTTTTTCGCACTGAACAATATTATAATGTGTGTTATAAACTTTTCATATAATAAAAATGTCATGTTGTATAAATATTATGTCATGTTCTTATCATGCAAGCCGTGCTACTCATGTAGAACCCATATGGATACTCATTTACCCCGTTTACATTGCTCATTATCACAGATTCAAATGGTTTTTCCGAAATTCCTGCGGTGACAGATTGCAATGCTGCTTAAATGCTTTGGAATATGAAAAACCATCCGCAAAATTACACAACAGAGCGATCTCATTTAAATTCTTCCCGGTGTCCAGCAACAGAGTTTTTGAGTAATTTATCCGGCTGTCAATCTGGTAAGCTCCCGGAGAAATGCCATACATCTCTTTAAACTTTTTCCGGAATCTGTCGTAGGTCATCCCCGTCCGCTGTGCCACCTCTCTGGCATTTAAAAACCGGGGCTTTCTCTGGCTGAGTAATTCCTCTGCCTCCTGCATCCTGGCAAACTCCCTGCCGTCCACATTTAAATTTCTGGCACACCGGAACATTTCCATGGCAAATTCCTGGCTGTAAAGATACAGAACCGACAGCTGATCCTCTGTCAGCTTCTGAAAACATCCCATTAAATAATTGCACTTCTGAAAAGTATGGGGTGTCAGCCCGGGATAAATCACCGGAATATCGGATATTAACTTCAGGTCCCTTAGATTTTCATATGTCCTTCTTCCAAAGCACACAAAAAACTCCAGCCATTTTCCGTCCGGATTTACCATGGTTGTATGTTCTCTGCCCGGAAGCCTCTGTACGAATGCTCCCGGCTCCAAATCATATTCATGTCCTTCCATATCCGTATATGTACCGGATCCGTCTAACAGCAGAAATGCTCCATAGTGATCAAAGACAAGCCCGCTTTGAGAAAACCCCTCATTGGGCTTGTGCAGAAACCCACAGCTTAGAACGCCATCCCGGGGACTGTGGGTTATATTATAATGGATTGTTTGATTGCGATATAACCGTTCTGGTATTTTCATCTTACTGTGTCCTTTCCTTTCCAAAAATGACATGCCTGTGCCAAAAAGCCCATTCTTATTTCTAATCATATATGCTACTATGTGGTTAAGTCAATAAGGAAAAATGATGATTTAGAAAGGATAAGGAATCCATATGAAGATGACAAAAAGAGAAAATTTAATTGCAATGCTGAGAGGAAAACCTTACGAAGAGGTGCCTGTGGAATTTAATTTATGCCCGGAACTTGTGCAAACCTATCAAGAAAAAACAGGAAGCAGCCTACACTATATGGAATACTTCCAGATGCCCTGGCGTAATGTAGATGATATTGTCCTCAATGAAAATCCGGACCAATTTCTCAAGTATTATCCCTATGGCCTGAAAGAAGGAACCCACATCGATAGGTGGGGCGTTGCTCATGAACCAGGCAGTGCCGCTGCCAAACATATGACAAGAATGCGCTGCCCGCTGAGTCTGGCAGAAGACCTGGAAGAAATAGAGTCCTTCCCTTTTCCCGACTTTTCCAGTGGAGATGCATCTCATCAGATCGAACAGGTAAAAGCGATACATGAACAGGGTCTGGCAGCTGTGGGCAACATGCAGACCACCATCTGGGAAACCTCCTGGTACCTGCGAGGTATGGAAAATCTCATGTCCGATATGATCTGCGAACCGGAAGTAGCTGCTTTCATTTTTGACAAAGTCACTGCAGAAGCACAGATTCGCGCACGATCCTATGCCCTGGCAGGCGTGGACATTATTTATCTGGGGGACGATATCGGCATGCAGCACACGCAGATGATGAGCGATGAACTTTATTGCGAATGGATTTTACCCCGTTTGAAAAGAGTAATTCAGACAATCCGCTCTGTAAATCCTGAAATCATAATATTTTACCATAGCTGTGGTTATGTAACTCCATTTATTCCCTATTTAATTGAAGCCGGAATTGATGTGCTCAATCCCATCCAAAGCGAATGCATGGACTTTCAGGAAATATTCCGGAAATACGGAGGAAAAATTGGATTCCATGGTACGATTGGCACTCAGACTACCATGCCCTATGCTTCACCACAGGAAGTTACAGCAACTGTCCGCCGATTGCTGGATATTGCTGGCAGTACCGGCAGGCTGTTTCTGGCGCCTACCCATCTGCTGGAGCCGGAAGTTCCCTGGGAAAATATTACCGCATATGTGGAAGCATGCAGAAATTATTCCCTGAAATCTTAGAAACGTTAATCCTTCTATTATTCACCCCGGTAAGTATCCAGACAGAAGGGGTGGCCGGCAGGATCAAACAGCGTCCTGGAATCATCGAAAAATTTTTCCTCTGCCAGCCTTGCTCCACAGTCCACTGCATAGGTGATGGCTTCCTCCAGATTCTCAACTTCTAAATCAAAATGCATCATTTGTCCCTGTTTTCCGGCTTTCCAGGGCCAAACCGGAGGAGCATACTCCCTTATTTCCTGAAATGCCATCACATTTCCCTGGGGAGAGGTGATGGCTGCCGTGCCATTCTGAACCGGATGAGAAATATTCCATCCCAGCAATCTGCTGTAAAATTCCGAAAGTACTTTGGCACCTCCGATACCGCAATCCATTACAATAGGCCCCATTTTAATGATTGGTTTGTCTTTTTCCATAACGATTCCTTTCACTTTCACATAGTGAGCCAGTACTGGGCTCCGTCTTTCGTCCTCTCCATAAATCCATACATAACCAAATACCGCCGCAAAGTCATATAATCTTCGAAGACCGGCTTTAAAATCTCATTCACTTCTTTTTCTGTGTAGTGCTTTCCCCTCTGGAATTCTTCTGCTATTTTTCCCAGTATTACTATTTTTTTCTTTTCTTTCGGCGAAAAAGCTTTTAATACCAATGGGGAAAGCGACTGGAAAGAGGTATCTAGAATATGGCGTTTTTCCTGTTCCGTAATCAGATACCGGTCATCAACGTAAATTGCCTTGTCATGAATAGGAATAAAGGCATTTTCATTTTCAGCATGATCTTCAAACACCTGCTCATATACTGCCAGATATAATCTTGCCTGTTTTGCTTTCTCCCGGAATGTAAATCTCTGACGTCTGACTGTTGAATCTGAAATCCCAGATTTCCTGGCAATTTCACTGTCTGTCAAGCCTGCATAGAATAACGTCATTAATTCCTTTTGATTTTGTGTTAATGTATTATACTTAGTATCTGCATTCACAAGCTGTGTAAAATTGCCATTATGCTCTCCTGCGATATGCTTCGCTGCCGCACGTTCCGCCACATAGAACTGGTCCCCGATTGAAAAAATCTGCCCTGCCGAAAATATTTTATCACAATAAATGCAGACATAGGCATCTTTTTCTTTGTCGTACCGGTATCCCTTCTTTAACTCTTCCAATGTAAGTTTACCGTAATCCATAATTTCCTCCTGTTCCGTTTATTATAAATGAATCTTAACATTGTTTATAGAATTTGTAAACATTTTTTTGTAATTCTATATCACAAACATGTCAGGGGTACTAATCTGTTGCAGGGTATAACGCACGGCTGTAAGGAAGCAAATTATTAATAGCTCTCCCATAATACAACACACAATGCCGGCAAATACATCCTGTACTACGCTGACAGACAAAGGCGGCTTTGAAATCACGTAATTTCAAAACCGCCTTCACAAATAACTTATTAAATTATGATAACATCAATCATGAGCATTAAAAAAAGGCAATAGTCCCTGATAAGCCAATTCAAATTTATGCTTTAGCAAATGATATACATTCTCTTTTTCCCTGTCCGCCTGATAGCTTTGGCGAATATGCAAAAACTTCTCCACTTCATCAAAACCTTGGAATACTCCTGCCCCTACACCGGCTATCATCGCCGCACCTATAGAGGTGGCTTCCTCTACATGATCAGGCACGTGAAAATCCACCTGCATTACATCAGCCAGTATACCTGCGTTTACCGGGCTTTTCGCTCCGCCACCGGTTAGTATCATCGTATCCACAGACATTTTTCTGCGGTAAGCCTTTAGAATTAATTCCAGATTCATCGCTATGCCTTCCATGGCGGCACGTACATAATCGTCTTTCCTATGCTCCGGATGAATGCCAAGATATGCTCCGCTGGTATGGGAATTCCACCTGGGGCTTCTTTCACCCAGTAGATAGGGCAGAAAAATTAACCCTTTTGCACCAGCCGGTGATCGTTTAATCCGTTTATCCAGTAAATGATAGTCTTCTCCGTCACAGATTACGCTTCGGATATAGGAATAGGCACTTCCAGCTGCCTGCATAGTCCCACAGGGCATATATTTACCGGGAATTACATGAGCAAAGCAAAACAATACTTTCTCTTCGTCCACAAACGGGTCTGTGGATGTCCCACCGATCCATGCAGAAGTACCAAATGTAGTGAATAATTCCCCATCCCTTACACAGCCTGCCCCTACTGCAGAACAGGGGCCGTCTCCGCCTCCGCAGATTACAAGCGTATGTTCTCCCAGTCCGCAGGCAGAAGACGCATTTGCCGTCAATTTTCCTGCAATGTCTGTAGCGTTATGTAATTCAGGGAATTTATCAACATCTATTTCTGCTGCATCCAGTATTTCCCGGGACCACTCCAGCTTTTTCAAATCCATTGCCTGGGTACCGGATCCATCCGAATAATCCGTTACAAATTTTCCAGTCAGACGGAAGATAATGTAATCTTTTGCCTGCAAAACTTTATAGGTTTTCTGATAGATATCCGGCTCATGTTTCTTAAGCCACATAAGCTTCTCAATGGTATAACTGGGGCTGACTCTGTGGCCAGTCAGTTCATAGATACGGTTCGCGCCCAGTTTCTCTTCCAGAACCGCCGCTTCCTTAACGGCTCTCTGGTCTGCCCAGATAATAGATCTTCGAAGAGGATTCCCCTCCTTATCAACGGGAAGGCATCCCTGCATCTGAGCACTGAAAGAAATCGCCAGAACCTGCGCCGGGTTAATGCCTTCCAGTATTTCTCCGGTTGCCTGGCAAAAAGCTTTCCACCAGTCCAGAGGATTTTGCTCTGCACGATTGTCTCCAAAGAAATCTGCGTCATAGGAAACCACAGCACTTCGTATCATCTCACCGTCTGCAGTAAAAAGCGTTGCTTTATCTCCCGAGGTCCCAAGGTCATGGGCAATCAAATACTGTTTCATAAGTCCACCTTCCTTCCTGCTTTCATTCGAAACGGGTTCTCTACAGGTCCGTAAGTGAGACTTCGCCTCTCACTGCCACCCAGTCTGCTTTAAAATCATCCACAGCCTTCTTCACTGCCGCCATTTCAAATGAACTATGCATCAGCATTGGCTGTACGGTAGCCGTATGTGCCCCTGCCGTAAATGCGCGGTTTACCTGACGTATATTTTTAAAGCTGGCTGCAAGAATCTTGCAGGAAGAATGATTTTCATCAATCATCTGACGGAAATCTGCAATAGTTTCTTCAAAATCCACATCCAGGTTTTCCATACGGTTGCAATAAGGTGCAATGAAATCAGCCCCTGCCATAATCGCCATGAATCCCTGGATTTCAGTATAAATAGCGGTTGCCGTAACACCGATTCCCCTTGCTTTTAACAGCATCATTGCTTTTAATCCCTCTTCCGTAGTTGGTATTTTAATAAATACTTTATCATCTACATTTTTCAAAACCGCTTCTGCTTCTTTGAGCATTCCAACTGCATCCTCAGCAAGCACCTGCACATGGAGGGATTTATCCATTCCAATGACATTTCTGATCTCACGAAGCGTTCCGTACAAATCCACATTTCCCTCTGCCTTTAGTATACTGGGGTTGCTGGTTACTCCTGTAATCGGATAAAACTGGCTGTATTTTTTAATCTCATCTAAATTGGCTGTATCAAATAAAAGTTCCATACTAATCTCCTCTTTCTTTTCTATAAGAGGATTATAAATATTTTTTCATTATTTGTCAATGGGATATTTACTTATGAAACTATTTTTTCTTTCTTACGTAATTATTATTTCTTTTCTACATTTCGCCCCTGGCTTCCCGTTCCCCAAGTTCAGCCATAATTATCGGATACTTCCTTGCACTACCTATGTATATCTGTATATTTATATATCCATATAATATCATATTTTAGATCATAATTGTCCTTATCTTTTTGGAATGATCCTGTTTTTATTCGAACCCAAAAGATATTTCTTACGAAACCAAATGATTGTATATTTCCTTTCATTATGCTATAATAAATCAAATGTTCAAATGCAAAGGGGATGTAAGATGAATCATAGAGAAGAAAAAATCTTAGAATTGCTTACGCTGGAAAATAAAATAGAAGTAGCAAGGCTTTCTGATCTGCTGGATGTATCTAAAGTAACAATCCGTAAGGATCTGGACAGCTTAGAAGAAAAGGGACTGATTAAAAGAGAACATGGATTTGCCGTACTGGGTTCCCGGGAAGATATGAACTACCATCTGGCATTTCATTATGAAAAAAAGAAACAGATTGCACGGACGGCGGCAGACATGGTACAGGACGGGGAGACACTCATGATTGAATCCGGCTCCTGCTGCATTTTGCTGGCAGATGAACTGGCCCGGACGAAAAAAGACCTGACCATCATTACCAACTCTGCCTTCATAGCCGGTTATATCCGCCACTATCCTACCGTCCAGGTCATACTGCTGGGCGGGACTTATCAGAAAGATTCCCAGGCTGTGGTGGGTCCCCTGACAATTAACAATGTACGGACTTTTTTCGTAAACAGGCTCTTTATCGGAATCGATGGATTCCAGGAGAGTTTCGGATTTACCGGAAGCAACTTAATGCGCCGGGAAGTCATCCGCGCTATGACAGAACAGGCAGAACACACCACGATATTGACTGAGTGCGAGAAATTCAACCAAAAAGGATCTGTTTCTCTTCTGCAATATCATGAAGTGTCCTGCCTGATTACTGATTCCGGGATCTCCGGAGAAAAAGCGGAGTTTCTAAAAAGCAAAGGGGTAAATGTAACGGTTGTGTAGGTTAAGGCATCAGACAGTTTCTTCTTTCGTCCAAAACCTTGCTCATTTCCGTTCTCTTTTTATCCAGATTATAAAAATACATCAGTCCCGCAATTGCCAGACATAACCCCAGAGGAATCCAGATAAAGCTTGCTTCAATACATGCCAGAGCCTTTGGGGACTGCTTTTCATTTGCCACATAGCCGCCCCACTTCAATATCCCGCCGATAACTGCACTTGCAAGTCCCATACTCGCCTTTACGAAAAATCCCTGAAAGGCAGCAATCAGACCGGATATATTTTTATTCTTTTTATACTCCGAATAATCGATAACATCCGGCTGGATCGCAAAAGTAACACCAAAGATTCCGTAAATTCCCAGTCCGGTAACTACAAGCCCCGACAGCAGGAAAAAGGATGAAGATCTTCCAACATAGATCATCATGTCACCTGCTATGTAAATGATAATGCTTAAATACATCACCCACTTCTTACCAAATTTTCTCTGGAGAGCAGGAAGGATTAACAGCATGGGAAGTCCGGAAAGAATACCCAGCAGCCCCACCAGGGTGAGCCATTGTGTCTTCTGAAGGTTATATGTAAAATAGTAAATCACTGTGGTGCTCCGAAATACATACAGACCGAAATACAGAAAATTCAGGATAAAGAACAGGATACTCTGATCTGTGAGTCCTTTCAGGCTTTCCCGAAGCGTCACCTTTTTTTCCTGTACGGTAGAAGGAACAACCTCTTTGGTACTTAGAAAGGTTATGACAAATATAATCATAGCCCCAATACCATACAGGCTCATGGTAATAAGATATCCCTGGGCTTTGTCGCCTTTTCCAAAGAATTCCACCAATGGTGCAGTAATGGTCATAACAACCGCAGTCCCAAGCATTGCACAGATCATTCTGGCAGACACCAGACAGTTTCTTTCGTGCAGGTCGGATGTGAGCCTTGGAACGATCGTATTCAGGGGTATATTTACAACTGTATATGCGGTACAGAGAAGACAGTATGTAACATATGCCCATACGATTTTACCCACACTTCCCAGTTCCGGTATATAGAAAGTTGCAATAGTAAATACAGCAAAAGGAATCGCACCTATCAGAAAATACGGTCTGCCCTGCCCCCACCGGGTATGGGTTTTATCCACAATAATCCCCATACCCGTATCGGTAAGTGCATCAATGAATTTGGTAACAAGCATCAGGGTACCTGCAACCGCTGCCGATATCCCAAATACATCTGTATAAAATATCATCAGATAAGATGCCATTGTACTGAATACCAGATTGCACCCCAGATCCCCGATTCCATATCCCACTCTTTTTCTCCACTTTTTCATAATCATTCTCCTCTAAAAGACTTTCTTAAATTTATATCTTTGACAGTTTTTTCATATCTTCTTTCAAATGTTCATATATCGACTGGTACACAGCATAATAGTCATTATATTTCTCATGATTTTGCTGGTTTGGCATTATTTTTTCATCCAGAACCTGCCATTGTTTTACCTGTTCATAGGTGAGCAGTCCAGTTCCGATACCCGCCAGCATTACATCACCCATATTTGCCTCCACATCATAGATGGGGCATACCACAGGATACCCCGTTACATCCGCAAAGATCTGACGCCATACCTTTGACTTTGTTACTCCCCCTGCCAGCAGTATGTACTCACCCAGTTCTTCCCCTGTTGCTTCCATTGCATTCCTGAGGGAATATGCCACTGCTTCCAGAAATGCCCGATATAAATGCGCCTTGGTATGAGTGAGTGAAAGTCCCAGAATAGTTCCTTTTGCATCGGAATCCCAGACAGGACTTCTTTCTCCCATAAAATACGGCAGTACCACAAGTCCTTCACTACCTGCGGGAAGCTTTTCTGCTGCGGCATTCAGTACATCGTATGCCCTGGGACCACCTGCTTTTTCAGCCTCTGTCTCAAACTGGCAGATGGTATTGCGAAACCATTTCACAATCGCCCCTGCTGTAGCTCCTCCGGCAAAATAATAAGATAATTTCTTGGCATCATACAGATAAGGCCATACAATCAATCCTTTTCCCTTTACCGGTTTATCTGAAATAAGTGCTGCACACATTGACGTTCCGATGGCGGCTGCATAGACGCCGGAATCAAATACACCAAGCCCTATATTGGCAGCTCCGCAGTCAACTCCTCCTGCTATAACCGGCATCCCTTCCCACAGCCCCAGTTCCTGTGCCATCTCCTTTGTAAGTCCCCCTACAATATCCGTGGACTCAACTATTTTCTGAGGCATCATGGACAGCGGTATTCCCATGGCTTCCATCATTTCTTCAGACCATTCTCTGCGGTTCATATCAAATATACCGCCGATGTTCCCAGCCGAAGAATAATCAATGGCTATTTCCCCTGTCATTTTATAGATCACATAATCATTTGGAGGAAGAAACAGTTTTGTTTTTTTCCAGTTTTCCGGTTCATGGTTCTTCATCCAAAGTATTTTAGTATAACCGTAATAGGGATCTGCACCGTTGTGTGTAATTTCAAGCAGTTTTTCTTCCCCGATCTTCTCCAGCACCCAGGCAGTCTCTTCATCTGCTCGTCTGTCCATCCATATCATACAGGGCCTGACAGGCTGCATCCGGTCATCCAGGGGTATGCCGGAACCTCCGTATAATCCGCTGATTGCGATTCCCCTGATATCCTGTGGATTGACTCCTGATTCCTTTACTGTATTCTTAATGGATGTAAACGCTGCGTCTGCCCACACCTTGGGCCACTGCTCCGCCCACAATGGTTTCGGCGTCAGCACATCATATTCCTGAAGATTCTGGGCAATCAGCTTTCCCTCCGTATCCATCAAAATAGTTTTCGTACCGGATGTTCCGATATCGGTTCCCAATAAATAATTCATCTTTCTTCCTCCTGGTGAGATTTACTAACAAGCTCTGGTTACATTAGAAGCAGGTAAATGCTCCATCCACAACAAAATCCGATCCCGTTGTAAAGGAACTGGTATCTCCTGCCAGATAGACGCAGATAGACTGGAGTTCCTCCGGCCTGCCCATTCTGCCAAGGGGCGCCATTGCGTTCCACTGTTCAATCAACGGCTGCAGGCTTGGAGAATTCAGCGTCAGTTCCGTCCCGATATATCCGGGGCTGATGCTGTTGACACGTACATTTCTCTTCGCCCATTCAATTGCCAGAGATTTTGTCAACTGGATCACTCCTGCTTTTGATGCATTGTAGGAACACTGGGGCTGGGGTACATTTACAATATGGGCAGACATAGATGCCGTATTAATGATAGAACCCCCGCCCTGCTTCAGCATCACTTTCCCAGCTGCCTGTGCTGTTAAAAATACCCCGGTGAGATTAATATCTATCACTTTTTTCCACTGGTCAAAGGTCATCTCTTCAGCCGGTATATTCATACAGATTCCGGCATTACAAAAAGCAACATCCAGTCTGTTGAATCTGTTTAGAATGGTATCCATCATTGCCTGAACTTCTTCCGGTTTTGTTACATCCGCTTTGACTGCAATTGTTTCTACCCCATTTTCAGCGGCAAGCTGTTCAGCTGTTCTTACAGCCTCATCTATATCCACATCTACGATTGCCAGATCTGCCCCCGCTTGGGCAAATGCCGTAGCAACCGACTTGCCAATACCTCTTGCCCCTCCTGTTACAAAGATTTTTTTACCATCAAGTCTCATCTTTTCAATAATTCCCATATCACTTCATCCTTTCTACCGTTTTACCCAGTACTTCCTCCGGACAGTAACGAACTAAGCGTACTGACCATTTGGAGCATTAGAGGGTGTTTTAAATTTGGTTTCTGACATCTGTGCACCACATTTTTGTGCTATTGATTCTAAATTCATTTTATGTATTTACATTTTATAAAATGATTTTGTAAAATGTAATTACATAATAGCGCTTTTTTACTTCTTGTGCAAGATGGAATAATACTCAAAATTCAATTATGTTTTTTGGATAAAACTACCAAAAGTTCTTTATCAATTTATTTACATAAAATAATATGCTATAATGATTTTGCAAATCTATTTTACATAATGAAGTCAAATACACGTTTTTCTTTTATAAAAGGAGTCTGTTATTATGGAAAAGTTTTCTCTTAGCGACATAAAAAAAATGAACTATTCTGATGTTTATCATTTTATCTATTCCAATGATAAATGTTCAAAGCAATCCATTGCAAATGCATTGCAGATGAGCCTTCCTACCGTAACGCAGCATTTAAATATGCTCTTAGAAGGAGGCTTTATTGAAACTTGTGGACAACTCCAGTCAATGATTGGCAGGAAGGCGGTTGCCTATACCATAACCCCTGCCGCCAGAGTCTCCATTGGCGTGGAAATTCTAAAAAACAAGCTTACCATCGCTGTTCTGGACCTGTATGGACATATCCGTTCTCAGAAAGTCTGCCGGATCCCGTTTCAGGACTCCGGGGATTATTTCAAAGAAGTCTGTACGGAAATCCGGCAGTTTATTCTGGAGCAGGAAATAGAACCCAAAAATGTACTGGGAATTTCATTTGCACTACAAGGACTGGTGTCCCAGGACAACCGGAATATTATCTATGGCAAGATTCTCAACTGTACCGGCCTTTCCATATCATCTTTTGAACAACACCTGGACTATCCATGCCGTTTTGTCCATGACGCTGAGTGCGCTGCCATGACGGAACTCTGGGATCATCCGAATCTGTCTCACGCCGTGTATTTTTCACTGGGCTACCATCTGGGTGGCGCCGTTATAATCAACGGTGAAATACAGAGCGGGCGCACCGGACGAAGTGGAACCATTGAACATATGACCCTCGTTCCGGGAGGACTCCCCTGCTACTGCGGGCAAATGGGATGTATGGAATGCTATTGTTCCGCCAGTGCCCTGCTGTGCAACGATCCCGGGAGCGAAGATCTGGATGCTTTCTTCGAAGCCAAAAATGCAGGCGGCAGGGATCAGGAAGACCGCTGGGTGCGCTATCTCAACTATCTTGCCATGGCGATTAATAATCTTCATATGGTCATCGACAGTGAGGTTATCCTGGGCGGACATCTGGCACCTTATATGAACGAACAGGACCTGGAATATCTCCATACCCGCATGCAAAAAACCACAGCATTTCCGGAAGCGGAGCCATTCCTTTCCCTTGGAAAGAGAAAAAGCAGCACCGTTGCTACCGGAGCTGCTCTGTACTATATCAAAGATTTCCTGCAAAATGTCAGTGACGGCCATGACTGGTAAATCGGCATAACAATGAAACGTCAGATATTACGCAGGATTTCTGCATAAAAATAAGAAGTCTATAGCTTTTTCGTACTTTGCTATAAACTTCTTATTCTATTTCTGCTATTCCTGCTGCAATTCGTGCAAAAAGCAGCTGACACAATGGATAAAGCTTCGATTTAGCAATAACCGATTTTTTTCTATTTCACAACCCGCGGTTCAATATGCTATTTGGAGAGCGCTATTATTCTGCGATCGCCCACATCCGCACCGGAAGGCCCGTTGCTCCCTCAATAGGAAGAAACGCGGCAATTACCACCGCCCCTGCTGGCGGAACTTTATCCAGGTTACACATTACCTCTACCTGAAGCTTGCCCTTTTTCAGAAGATAGCGTTCACATGCCAGATCCCCGGCTTGTTCCGCCAGCTGGGACGCGTCTGTATCCAGTGTCTCATGGCCGTTTGCAGCGGCATTTCTTACCTCATATATGTATTGAAGCGCCTCCATAGACCAGCCTGGAAAATGTTCACCGCCATTTTCATCAAAATTAGAGATGGCATCCATATCAGGCCAGCGGGCACTCCATCCCGTATACAGTGCCACAAAGGCGCCGTCCGGGATTTCACCGTATTTTTCTTCATACTTTTGAAGGTCCTCAACCGTTACCGCATAGTGCACATCTTGTTTTACCTTATCCGAAATATCAATGACTACTAATGGAAATACCATATCTTTAACGGAATATGCTTCCGACAACGCTTCCCCTTTGACAAAATGCCCTGGGAAATCAATATGCGTACCAAACTGCCCTGGAAACTTGAAGGATTGAATCAGGCACTCCAAATCATTACCCCAGTCATAAACAGTTTTGGAAAGCTCTACCGCACCTTCCGGTATGCCGCTCCAATAAGGACTGCTGTTGTTCAGGGGATGTGATAATTCGATCCAGCGGTAATTTTTCAGTTTCTCTAATTCTTCCCATAATTTGTACATAGCTGTTACCTCCCTGTCAATTGAGATCATTTATTATAATCATTTATTCATCATAACTCATATAATCCCAGTTGGCAATCTGTCTTTTGAATATTCAGGAAACTACTTCTCCGCTTCATTCAGCGCATTGACTACTGCCTCATACAGCGGTCTGGCTTCCGGTGCAACTCCCAGCAGCTCTGCAAGGGTCATCTGCTGTGCCATGGCAAGCATGGGATTGTCCAGCATTCCAGGAACCATCTGATGAAGCAGTTCCACTGCCAGCGGCTGCGCCAAAATATCTTCCAGCGTACTGTCCAGACTGAACCGCTCATATGCAAGATTGGTAGTCGTTTCATATTCGTATTCATATACGCCTGATCCAACAGTAAACACATCTTCTTTCTCCGGCAGATGAATCTCTGCGGTTGTATTTGCCGGCACTTTTACAAATACCCGAATCTTTCCATCTTTGCAGTTCCATTTACTTTCAATCTCTCCATACACTGACTCAAATTTAACTCCGGCTTCTTCCATTCCTTTCACAAACATTGGCTGTATTTTAAACCTCTTATATCCCGGCATCAATTGGCTCACGCCGGCAACTTTCCGATACATCCAGTCTCCGATGGAGCCATAGGCATAATGATTCAACGAATTCATTCCCGACACATCAAAGCTTCCGTCCGGCATAATGGAATTCCACCGCTCCCAGATGGTTGTTGCTCCCATATTCACTGCATAGAGCCATGACGGATAATCTTCTTTCATAAAGATAGCCGATGCCAGTTCATGTTCTCCGTTTTCGGACAATGTATGACACAGATAGGGCGTTCCTACAAATCCGGTTGCAAGGTGATTCTTGTGATTTTCGATATTGGTCTTCAAGGTCTGTAAAATGCGTTCTCTGTCTTTTTCTCTAGCCAGGTTAAAATACAGGGACAAAATCGCTCCCGTCTGTGTTTCACTGACGATTCGCCCGGTATTCGTATAATATTCCTGCCGAAATGCCTCTAATGTAGTATCATACAATTCCTGATATTTTTTTCCCTCATCTGCAAGCCCAAGCACTTCTGCAGCCTGTCTCACCAGCTCTGTTACATACGAATAATATGCATTGGCAATCATATATCTGTCGGTGGCCCCGGTTCTGTCCGCGCTTTCCTCCTTATCCAGCGCCAGCCAGTCACCATATTGGAATCCGGTCTGCCAGAGCTTATTCTCTCCACACTGGTTTCTGATATAGTCCACCCATTCATGCATACATTTCCAGTTTTCCTCCAGAATGCCTTTGTCACCATAGGTCTGATATACGACCCACGGCACAATGACCGCCACATCACTCCATGCGGAAGAACTATACGAACCCAGAATATTCGGTACTACATGGGGTACGCCTTTTTCCAATGAGGATTCTGCAGACACATCCCGCATCCATTTACGGAAGAACAGCGCCGTATTCCGGTTAAATGCCGCCGTCCATGAGAAAATCTGTGCATCTCCCGTCCATCCCAGACGCTCATCCCGCTGGGGACAGTCTGTGGGAATGTCCAGGAAATTTCCTCTCTGTCCCCATGCGATATTGCTTTGCAGTTGATTAACCTTTCCATTGGAACTGTGAAAATCCCCCAGCATTTCCATATCGGAATGCATCACGCAGGCAGTAAACTGATTCAATGTCAATTCTTCCATTCCTTCCACACAGATATAGCGGAAACCGTGGAATGTAAAATGTGGCAGAAATGTCTGCTCCTCCCCGTTACAGATATAGGTATCTTCTGATTTTGCCTGCCGCAGTGTTTCCGGATAGAAGTTACCGTCCTTATCCAACACCTCAGCATGACGAATAACAATCTTCTGCCCTTTCCTGCCATGAACCTTTACTTCTACAACACCTGTTAGATTCTGCCCGAAGTCCACCAGTTTTTCTCCTTTAGGAGTAACAATCAATTCTTTTGGCGGGATTCTTTCCGTGATACGAACCGGCTCGTTTTCCTGTGCGGTCAGGGTCGCATAATCAAAGTCCATAACAGAAACCGTTCCCCGGCTAGCTCCACATTCCTTTCCGGCTTCATTGAATGTCGTATCTATCGTCTCGCCCATATAAATCTCACTATAGCGGATTTCACCTGTCCCCACTCTCCAGGTTTCATCCGTGCAGATGGCCTCTCTGCTTCCATCTTCATATTCCAAATGGATTTCCGCAAAAGCACCTACTCTGTTACCGTAAATATTCGGTGTCAGCATAAACCCCATGATTCCTTTATACCAGCCATTTCCAACTATCATTTCAATCTCGTTCTCTTCTCGAAGCATGCCGGTAATATCATAAATCTGATATTGCAGGCGGTGATGATAGCTGGTCCAGCCCGGTGTCATTCGCTCTTCACCAATACGCTTTCCATTCAGATATGCCTCATATACCCCTCTGGATGTGGCATAGATCCTGGCTCTCTTTACAGCTCCTTTGACGGTAAATGATTTTGAAAAGATAGGACATGCCGTCTCTTCCTCCGGGAAATTATGTGTAATCATCTTTGCGTGAAATGTTTCCGGTTTAAAAATGCCTGTCTCAAAAGATGCTTCTCCCACCGCCGTATTTCCATGATTATCCGTCACTTCCACCGTCACATCATAAGAAGTCTCATCTTTTAAGGCTTCCCCTGCATAGGCTATCAGTACGGATTCCTCACTTTCCGCCCCGTTCTCCCATACAATAGAATCATGGTCTTTTATCACAATGTGATAAGACTGTTGTACCGTATCTTTTTCTTCCGTGCCCAGTTTCCATGAAAACCGTGGCCGCCTTTCTGTGATTCCCATTGGATTCACCCTGTACTCTGTTCTCAAATCATAAAGCTTCATGCCGCATGCTCCTCCTTATTTTCACTTAATTATCTGATTTGTAACAGTTCAGACAGCAGGAACTGTTACTCTGATTCTGCATATGAGAAACTTTTTATTGCAGATTTGTTCGATTTCTTTTATAATTTAACTGTACCAAAACGGTTTCTTAAAAAATGTACCACTCAAATATACGCAAATATGGAGAAAATTGATGACTTCCTTACAAGATATCAAAGACTTTTGTTACCTGAATATTTTGGATTCCGGTATCCCTGTTTACCTTTATCAAAAAGATACATTGATACAGGCTTTTCCCACACAGACTTCCTGCACCTGTCCGCCGAAACATTACATAGAACAGCTTGCGGATTTGCCTGACACCATTTCATATATTTCCACCCCGTATGGAACTTATTTTGCTGCTGTAAAAGCTACAGATTTACCAGAGTTTTTGATTATCTTAGGTCCGGCAAATTATATTCCGTTTACCGACACCGATTTTCATGCCATGTACGCGGACTATGTAGTTGTGCAGGAGGAGCGTGTATCATTTAAAAACTTCTTCCAGCTCATACCGCAGACTTCTTTAAGCGGTCTTATGTCCAAGGCCGCTGTTTTTAACTATTTCCTGAATCACGAAGTACTCTCTCCTTTTGACCTGCTGGACCCTGCCAGAAAGTCAGATTCTTCTGAACACACCGAAAAATATGTAGAATCCATTTATCAACAGAAAGAAGATTTCCATCACAACAATTCCTTTGAAATCGAATCGATGATTCTTCATTTTGTGGAGTCAGGAGATTTGGAAGGTTTAAAAAGTATGACTTTGCAGTCCTCAGCTATACGTTCCGGTACAATTGCGCCAAACCAGCTCCGCCAAATGAAAAATATGCATATCATCATGACCGCTCTTGCAACACGCTGTGCGATTTCCAGCGGCGTAGATGCGGATGATGCCTTTCAGATGTCTGATCTATATATTCAGACTGCCGAAACTTTAAATGACTCTTCTGCTGTCCAGAATCTGAATTTCCAAATGCTTCTGGCTTTTACGCAAAAAGTAAAGGATAAGCTGATTCCAAGTACCTCCGATGAAGCACTGCAACAGGCAATCCGGTATGTTCTTCAACATATCAACTGTCCCATTGCAGCCGCTGAGGTTGCCGAGCATGTGGGGTTCAGCCGTTCCTATTTTTCAACTTATTTTAAGGAACAGCTTGGGTTCACACTCAGCGCATTTATCCTGCGCTGCAAATTAGAGGAAGGAAAACACCTGCTTCAATTTACGGATAAACCCCTCAGCATTATCAGCAATTATTTGTGCTTCTCCAGCCAGAGTCATTTTCAAACTGCCTTTAAGAAACAGTATCAAGTCACTCCCCTTCAGTACCGGAAGCAGCCGGAACTTTATGGACGTGGGCTGTTGGAAAACGAGCGCTGAGCTTTCCGCTTTGCAATTTCCTCTCTCAACTGAGGAAGTCTCTTCTCCAAATCAAACTTCATACTCATTACGAACAGAATCGCAAACATCACTGCCGGAATGAAAATGGAGAATGCAAAGATTGCCTGCTTTGCAGCCTCTGTTGCTACTGTCATGGTTGCATCATATGCCGCCAATGCTAAGCACCATCCAATGACAGATGCTCCGATACCACTTCCTACTTTCGAGCCAAAACCGGATGCCGCCTGTGAAGAGGCTACCATTTTCTTGCCATATTTGTATTCATTATAATCAATGGACATTGCAGTCAAAACACCCATCAGACACATCATTGGGATATTGGCAAAGGTTGCAAAGCATCCCATTCCCACGTTAAATGCAAAATTATATGGGTTTATAATTCTTATAATAGTACAAAGAGCTCCAATTGCAAAAGATACCTTCAAAGTCTTTGTAACACCAAGTCGTTTGATCATGGGCCCTACCGCAATAAACCCGATCAATGTTGGAATCAAACCGACTGCACCCATAATTCCCATTAAGTTGTCATTGCCATAAATCCATTTTGCATAATAAGCTCCGGAAGCCCCATTGATGCCATACAGAACATTGGCTATAAAATTCATAATCAAAATCATAACCCAGTACTTATTGTGGAACAATTTCACAAGCGCTTCTTTAAACGGAACTGCTTCTTCCTCGGTTTTCTGTACAATTGTTTCTCCCTGAATTGTTTCTCCCTGAATCGTTTCTCTACTTGTCTTATAGCAGATTAAAAATGCCAAAATCACAAGGACACCTGCAATAGCCCCGAATTTGATCCAGGCGCTTTGCGTACCCCCAAGCATATTGGTAAGGGGAATGATTGCAACTGCAATGATCATACCGGATACATATCCCGCAGCAGCACGCCAGGTTCCCATTCTGCCCCGTTCCTCCTGGCTGTTTGTACGAACAATCATCAAGGATGAAAACGGAATACATACTGCCGTATAAGCAACTGCTGAAAATAACAGGTTCGTAATTAATAAATAAGCAATCTGCAATCCTGAACTTCCCTTTGGAACGGTGAACATCAATACCGTGAGTATACCTGCGGGTATACCAGCTTTTAAAAGCCATGGCCTGTATTTTTCTTTTCCCGGTTTTGTATGGTCAACGATATTTCCCATAATCAGATCTGTGAACGCATCTACAATCTTGCAGAGCATCAGGACCGTGGCTACTGCACCTGCTGCTACACCTACCTTATCTGTATAAAAGTATGTCATCTGTCCGATCAATCCACTCATCGCATTTAAAGCAAACTGCCCCAGTGAATCCCCCAGGAAATCTCTTCTGCGCATCGTCCGTTGTACGCCAAATTTGTCTTTTCCTAATTCCTTAGCCATTTTGTGTTTACTCCCTTCCTTTTTCTCTTATTGGTTCGCTGCTGCCAAAAGCTGTTCCAGCATCTCCCGTGTCATTCCTGGTACAAAGCTTAACAACTGCCGAAGCGGCATGTCATTCATCATTGCAGCCATCATCTGAGCATTTACTGCACCGGATGTATCCTGATTTACCTTAGCCATGTCCGCCGCCTGCTGATTTTTGCTCATCATCTGACCAAGTACAGCCTTTGCTTTCTCATCCCTCATCAACTCTCCCATACAAGTATTCAATGTATAGTTTTTTTCAATCTTTCTGGTTCCCTCCACCTGAATCTGTGTATGCAGCAATACTTCGTCTGCATTTTTTCCAACCTGAATCTCGTAAACACTGCTTTCAACATGCCAATCGTGTATCTCGGTATTCCAATAGGCAAATGCCCTCCCATCCAATTCAAAAGATACAGTCTTCTTTTCCCCCGGAGCAAGTTCAAGCTTCTCAAATGCTTTCAGTTCTTTTACCGGACGGGCTGTTTCCGTCTCTCCCGGAGCCACATATATCTGAACAACCTCTTTTCCGGTACGGTTTCCTATGTTTTCCACATCAACGGAAACTGTTAGAACTTCACTGTCTGCCATCTTTGTTTTATCAGTTTTTAGATTGCTGTATGTAAATGTAGTGTAAGATAGTCCGTAGCCAAACGGATACATTACTTCCTGCTTTTTACTTGTATAGTATCGATAACCCACGAACACGCCTTCACTGTAAACGGCTTCGTCAACGCCTTTTCCATAGGTTAGATAACATGGTGTATCTTCCAGATGAAGTGGGAAAGTCTCTGCCAGTCTGCCGCTGGGATTTACATTTCCGTAGAGAACATTAACAACCGCTTTTCCCACTGCCTGCCCGCCAAGATATGCTTCTACAATTCCCTTAACCTGATTTTTCCACGGCATTGCCACCGGAGAACCATTGTGCAGTACAACGATCGTATTCTTCTGCCCTTTACAGATATTCTCGATTAATGCGTTCTGACAGTTCGGAAGATTCAAATGCTTCCGGTCATATCCTTCCGATTCAAAATTATCCGGCAATCCGACAAATATAACTGCAGCCTGGGCTTCTTCTGCCATGCGAACCGCTTCGTTCTGTAAGTCCTCATTCACTTCATCCACATCGTCTTCAAATCCTTTTGCAAATGTTACTTCGGCAATTCCTTTGACCGCCTCCACCGCAGATTCTACTTTCCAACTATTGATGTGAGAGCTTCCGCCTCCCTGATATCTCGGCGTCTCTGCATATTTTCCGATAAAAGCGACTTTTGTATCTTTTGTAAGCGGCAGAATCTCATCTTCATTTTTCAAAAGGACAATACATTCTCCTTCTGCCTCTGCCGCCAGTTCGTGATCTTTTTCATATTCAAAAGCCACATCCTGCTGCTGATTTTCTGTAAATCTAAAAATAATATGCAGTATTCTTTCACATGCCAAATCAACAACTGCCTCATCCAGACTTCCATCTCGAACCGCCTCTGCAATCAAGGCGTCATTGATCCCTCCTGAGGAAGGCATTTCCAGATCCACCCCTGCTTTCAATGCCTCTACACGGTCATTGACTGCTCCCCAGTCTGACATTACATATCCCTCAAACCCCCACTCATCACGCAGGATGTCTGTCAGATACTCTCTTCTTTCTCCCACATAGGTTCCATTGATGCGGTTATAGGAATTCATAATTGTCCATGGCTTTGCCTGCTTAACAGCCCCTTCAAATGCTGCCAGATAGATTTCCCGAAGGGTTCGCTCATCCACCTGGGATGAATTGGTCATACGGCGTTTTTCCTGGTTATTTGCAAGAAAATGCTTCATGCTTGTTCCTACGTTCTGGCTCTGTACACCTTGTGTAAAAGCGGCAGCCATCTCAACTGCAACAAGCGGATCTTCTGAATAGTATTCAAAGTTACGGCCGCATAACGGAGAACGCTTGATATTCATCGCCGGTCCGAGAATGGTACTCACACCTTTAGCCTGACATTCCCGACCGATTGCCTCTCCAATCCTTTTCAGTAAACTTCTGTCAAAACTGGATGCCGCTGCGCATCCTGTTGGGAAACAGACAGCCTCTATACTTTCATTGATTCCCAAATGATCTGCCTGCTCACTCTGCATCCGAAGCCCATGCGGTCCGTCTGTCACCTTAACGGAGGGAATTCCCAGACGTTCCACACCCTTTAGTTGCCAAAAATCAGCGCCAGAACACATCCCTGCTTTTTCTTCCAGTGTCATCTGGGCTATTAACTGTCTGATATCTTCTTTCTTCATTCCACATTTCCTCTCTCTTTTTGTATCGAATTGATTCATTTGATGGCTTTATTTTAACGAACTTATATTCCTTTTTATTTCACTTTTGTTCTATATATTACATTTTTGTTTTGTTTGATTACATGGATCGCATTTTATTACTCTGCTCTCAAAATCATCTGCATGATTCCAAGTTCTTTTATTCCAGTAAATTTCAATCACTCCGCTTCCCAGTTCTTTCTCACTTCCATCCGGAAGTACCAACATTGCCTCAGTATTCACCGGCACCTTACCTCTGATGGTTATACCTTCTTTATCCTTTTCCCAGTTCAATTCAATATCTCCATGCACACTATGAAAAGTACCTTCCGCCCATTCCAACCCAAAATCGTATCCCGGTTCCAGACGAATCTGATTATAACCGATTCCTGCATTCTGAATTCCCAATACTCTTCGATACAGAAAATCTCCTACACAGCCGAATGCATAATGATTAAAGGAACAGCCATCCACCTGCCCATCCGGCTTTACTGCATCCCAATTCTCCCACATTGTAGTCGCACCGTGCTCCACCTCGTATATCCATCCCGGACAACCATTTTGCTTCAATACCCTCCATGCCAGTTCACGATATCCGTAATCACAAAGCACATCTAAAATGTGTGCCACAGACATAAATCCTGTATCGGGTTTATTTTCATTTTCAATAACCATCTCTGCCAAACGCTCGGCAAATTTCTCTTCCAGTACCTCCGGCACCATATGATGTTTCAATGCCAATATGTAATTCCCTTGCATTTCCTGTTTTAACTTCCCGTTTACATCACAAAGCTCCTCGTAAAATGCTTCCCGAACCCGCTCGGCATAGCGCTGATATTCCTCGGACTTTTCCGGCTTATCAAGAATTATTGAAATCTCGGAAAGCATATCTGCGTTAGCAGCGAGTAATGCCGTATCTACCACGTTCATGGTAAGGAATGAAGACGCCGGGCCATCTGAAAATCCTGCCTCATTCTTTACACTTGGCACTAACCAGTCACCAAAATGGAATCCTGTGTTAATCAAATAATGTTGATTATTCTGATGTCTGTCTTCTAATTCTCCTCCATCCGGATTGACTACTGTTTCTGTACTGAACGGTAACTGACCTGGCAATTCGTATGCTGCTTTTTGCATTGCCTTCATCCATTTTTCCATCGCGGTATAATTGTCTTCCAACACTTTTTTATTTCCGAACAATCGATATAACTGAAGCGGCAGTGTCAGTATTACATCTCCCCATCCCAGTGAACCAGACATAGTCTGCTGCACATAATTTTTAATCAATGGAACCGTATTCAACACATGTCCCGCTTCATTCTGCTCTCGCCGAATGCTTTCCAGCCAGTCTTCAAAAAATGCCGTCATCTCCTGATTATAAAGGGCTGTCGCTCCATATACCACCACATCTCCTGTCCACCCGGCCTTCTCTCTTGTCGGACAGTCGGTAGGCGTACCGATTGTGTTGGAACGCTGGCTCCAATAAATATTTTGCTGAAGCTGATTCAATTTATCATCCGAGCATCGAAAGCTTCCTGTTACAGGATTGGCACTGCTGATTGCCTTTGCAGTAAACTGCTCTGGTTTCCAATTTTGTCCTCCTGTCACCTTAACATAGCGGAAACCGTGATAGGTAAATTCCGGTTCAAACACTTCATCAGCCCTGCCACCGCTGATATATACATCTCTCTGTGCGCGTGTGGTATCTGTAAATGTATAAGAAAAGTTTTCTTGTGCATCCAGCACCTCGCCATGTTCAAAACTAATTTCCTTCCCCTCTTTAGCAGATATCTCTACTCTGATAGTTCCTGCCATGTTCTGCCCGAAATCAACAACAATCTCTCCATTCGGAGTCCTCAATATTTCTTTTGCCGGAAGCTCTGTGTAAACTTGTATTTCCGGCGCATTCTGCGCCGTCAAAATTTCATAATCATATTTATCAGTTTCCGTGATAACCGGCTTCCAATCTTCTGCATGATAAGAATATTCCGATGGTTCTCCGTCATATTTTCGCGCATCTATACATTCTCCTAAAAATAAATCCGCATATCGTATCGGTCCGGCAAAAGAATAGGTAAATGCGTCGTCTGAACAAATCTGTACTTTTGTTCCATCTGCATTCCAGACTTCCATCTGTAGTAAAAGTCCCGGAACTTCTCCGTATTCACATCCTTTCCCCAGCGCAATTTTACCCTTATACCAGCCGTCTGCCACTGTAGCGGAAAGTGCATTTTCTCCTGCTTTCAAAAAATTAGTAATCTCATATGCCTGATATTTGAGACGTTTATTATAGGTTGTAAATCCAGGCGCCAGCAGCGTCCCCGGAACTTTTTCTCCGTTGACAGACAAACTATAAATTCCGTGTGCAGTCACAAAGACTTTTGCATACTCCGGTTTTTCCCTCAACTCAAATGTTCTGCGAAAACGCACTGGTGGATCATAAGGCTCTGTCTGCAGCGTATCCCAGATATCACTATCCAGATAATACTTCGGCTGTTCTCCACGCATCATCGCCATCAGGCATTCATTCCAGATTGCCTGGGCTTTCGGAAGAGGGTTATCCGAAAGCTGTGGAAGCGGCACCGGCTCCACCCAACATGCCTTCCAGTCCTCTTTATGAAAATAAGCTGTCTCAAACCTTTGTATTTCACTCGTTACCGTATTGCCATGGTTATCCCACGTTTGAATTTGGTATGTGTATCGTTTCGCAGATTCCAGGGGAAAACCCCCACATGCAATTTCATATGTCTTATTGCTTTCTCTACGCCCGCTATCCCAGACTAGTGCCTCCCGGCGTAAAGCCGTCGATATATAGTGCCTGATATCCGCGTCAGGTGTACGTCTGTGAATCGACTGCGTAGCGGGGCTAGGACTAGATTCACAGACGTGCAGCTGGCGTGGATAGCGGGTGCTATATAGTGGCGTATTTGCGCCGGAAGGCACTGGCTCATGTTCCGGCGTCCAAACTAGGATCCGGTATGCCGCCTGAATGGTATTCATTTCATCCGATTCCAATTCCCAGGAAAATCTCGGATGCTGCGTTTCAATTGCCAATGGAAGCCTTTGGTGCTCACAAGTAATGTGTGTGATTTTTAACATGATAACTTCTCCTCCATATTGCTACTTTCCGTATAATCTTTTAAGAGAAGTATAATAGATATATGATTAAAAATATTGTAGATTTGTTATTTTTATTTTAGATTTGTCTCTTTTTTCAATCCGGAACTAAGACAGGATTATATATTAGAATTTTTTATTCATCATAACCCATATAATTCCAGTTTGCAATCTGCTTTTGGACATCATATGACATTTTCTATAGGAGTCGTACTTTAGCTCCGGCATTGACAATCCCTCACAGGCTGGCTATAATGTTCTAATAAAAAGTTCTAATAAAATATTGATATTTAGGTGGATAAGTAAATGGAATCCGGAGACAGAATCCTTTCTCATCGCCTTCAGGAAATACCGGAAAGTCTAAAATTGCTTTGAATAGACAGCTGAAACACATACGAGGAAGGACCACTATGTATAAAGAACCTTGTTCCAATAAAGACACCAGATTATTACATTTTACGCTGATCTTTCTCACTGCTGCTGTTTTAATAGCGGCAGTGATACTTTTCTCCACCTTATTTCGCTTTGACCAGAAAATGAAATCAGAAGGGAATTTAAATCCTGTTGAAATTCTGGGAGAATACAGTGAAGAGGGAGGCCCTTGGCAGACCCTGACCCATCAGACCGATTTTGAAAATAAGGATTTGCGGGATATTATAGTACGCGGCCACTTTAGCCGGGATATTCCGGAGGGTGATAAGCTCTTTATGAATATTGACCACATGCGTGTATCACTTCGGGTAAACGGGGAAGAGATTTATTCTACCGGGCCTGTGAGAGGCGGGGGAAATCCTACCCAGGCAGTGGGCAAACAATGGGTAACTATTGTCTCACCGGGCATAACGACCGGTGATAAAGTAGAATTAAATTTTGGCAACCTTTACTGGAATGCCTATATGATCCAGTTTGATGAATTACTCCGGCAAATGCATACCGGTGACGAGCGGATGATGTTGTTTAAAGCAGTCAGCAATGACGGATGGACCATGACTATCGGAACGATTTTTCTGTTCCTGACGATAATCCTGCTTATCGTTGCTTTGGAATGTGCCATACTGCGAATTGACGGTGCTCGCCGCTTTCTGTGGCTGGGACTGGTTACCCTTTTTTCCTCCACATGGTTTTATACCCTGTCTCCTGCCCCCACATTGATCTTGCCATTTCCCGTGTTCCTGAATGTACTGTATTCCTGTTCCATGCAGGGTATTGCAATATTTGTGGTATTATTTGCGGCAGAACATCTAACCGGCTGGCGGAGGAAATCGCTCTTATACTGTACCGGGCTGCTGCTGCTCGTCACGCTTGCAGCGATGGTGAATCAGATATTCATGATTCAGGATCTCTACTCAGCCATTAATTATTTTTCTATTCTGGAACTTCTTGCTGCACTCTGGGTAGTCTTCTGCTTGAGCTACGAAACAAGAAAGCTGCAAAACAAAGAGTCCGCACAATTACTGAAAGCAATTCTGCCCCTGGCGGTCTGCGCCGTAGTAGAATTGATCAACGGTTATCTACAATTTTTAGAAGCCGCCATTTTATTGGGATTAGGATTAATTTCTTTCGCCCTGATTGAGGAAATCTATACCATACGGCGTATCAAGAGGAGTATGGCTAGTGAAAAACACGCTTTGATTCTGGAAAATGAGTTAAACCAAAATCGTATATCCGTAATGCTCAGCCAGGTTCAGCCTCATTTTCTCTTTAATGCGCTGCAGGGTATTAAGCAGCTCTGCGACACCGAACCGGAACGGGCTTCCGAAGCACTGGAGCATTTTTCCTTTTATCTTAGAGGCAATCTGGATTCTTTGATGGATAAACAGCTCATTTCTTTTGAGAGAGAAATGTTCCATGTGAACAACTATCTGTATCTGGAAAGAATGAGGTTTCCGAAAAAGCTGAATATCGAATTTAAGATAGCGTATCAGGACTTTCTACTGCCCCCTCTGACAGTTCAGACGATCGTAGAAAATGCGGTGCGGCATGGTATTATTAAGAAAAAAGCAGGCGGCACGCTGTGTATTAAAAGTGAGAGGACTACGGAAAACATAATAGTAACCATCTGTGATGACGGACTTGGATTTGATGCGGACATTCCGAAAGAGGACGGACGCACACATGTGGGCATTGAAAATGTACGTAACCGGCTGATGCTGCAATGCGGCGGCTTCCTGGAGATTGAGAGCGAAGTGGGTGTGGGGACTACCGTTAAAATAATTCTTCCTCAGAAAGAGGAGCTGAAAGGGAACTGAAGTATTCATGTACTCAAGTTTGAAAAAATAGATAACACCGTCTGTGTTTGATTTAATGTACAAACTTTAGTACTACAGCGAACGATTTGTAATGTTCTATTAAATGCATTATATTTGGGTTTAGCTGAGGAAGGGACGCTTTGTGTAATATGGGTAGTGTGCGGAAAAATGGGGGTGGGAAACTGATATGGACTCCGTCAGCTTGCCGCAGAACTGGTATTTTCTAACCTTTGCGGAGCGCTTTTTGGCGGCACGCGGGCATTCGCTCCGAAATCCTGATGCATTTCGCAGCTCAGTGCCCGCTTAGT
>OATB01000231.1_pt1 | contig 53059 bp, 83 predicted proteins | sample 1494941 | NCBI WGS metagenome assembly OATB01 (sample SAMEA2579931, study PRJEB22360) | human gut metagenome | reverse complement strand
GGGGAATAAGTTATGACTACAACTGAAATTGCCAATTTATTGGGTATCTCCAGAGGCACAGTCAGCCGCGTAATTAACAATCAGCCCAATGTAAAAGAGGAAACCCGTAAGATGATTCTGGAAGCTTTAGAGAAATACGGTTATACTCCCAATGAAACTGCCAGATCCTTAGTAATGAAAAAATCCATACGTATAGCTGTTATTATTTTTTCTGACCCTAAATTTTTCTGGGAACAGGTGACCCGTGGCATTACCAGCGCCTATAATGAGCTGAGAAGTTTTGGACTGGAAGTGGACTACTATGTCACAGATATACTGCATCCGGAAGAACAATTAAAATTACTGCAGGATTTGCCTTCCAAAGGCTATCATGGCATTGCGATTGCTCCAAACGTTCCTCAAATGCTTGTGGAGGAAATCAGCCGTCTTTCTTCAAGAGATTTTCCCATTGTGATTATCAATGTGGAAATTCCATCTGTGGAACATCTCTGTTACATAGGGTGTGACTATATCCAGGCTGGAATACTTGCCGGAGAAATCATGACTAAATCCATGGATTATCACGGAGAAGTAGCGATCCTGGCTTTAAAAGATCCCGTTGTCTCTGTTGACCAGAGGATCACAGGTTTTCGAAGAGAACTGTCCAATTACAAAGAAATATCAATTACACATATCTGCCGCTTTTCCCGTATGGGCGAAGGCGTGTATGAGGGTGTCTATAACCTCATAAGTGAACATCCCGAAATAACCGGAATTTTTGTCAGCTTCGCCGGAATGGAACAAACATCACAGGCGATTCTGGATCTTGGTTTTGAATCGAAAAAAAAAGTAGTAGGATATGATTTAAATGATGATATCTATAACGGATTAAAAAAAGGTTCTATAACCGCAACTATTTGCCATGAACCATACCATCAGGGATATTTTGCAGTTAAAATACTTTATCGCTATCTCAATCACGGAATTCGCCCCAGCAGTTCGGTTATGTATAATAAACTAGAGGCTATCTTTTCAACAAATGCAAAATATTATCTGGAAGATCAAATGCAAATTGAAATGTTGTTATACAGATAAAGATGGAGGTCTGATAAAAACAAATTTTATCAGACCTCCATCTTTATGAAATTTATCACCGGTATTTTGGCAACTGAATAACATTCCTGCTGCATCGTAATTCTGCCTTCATATATTAAGGATTAAAATACCGGTATACCATCTGACTTATATCCTGTATACGGGTAACTGCCTCATCATCAGATGTCCACCCTTCCGACATAACGCATATCACATAGTCTCCGCCGTCCGAATACACGATGGCACAGTCATTTTCACAATCATCTGTTTCCCCTGTTTTATTCGCAACCTTAATATTGGATGGGAGACTCTCCGGTATTTTATAATCCACCTCCTGCTGTAGTAACAAGTCAAGCATCTCATTTGAGGCTTCTTCTGAAACCAGCGTTTTTCTGTAAACACTTTCTAAAAATTCTCCGCAGTCGTTTACAGACGTGGTATTTACACCTTCTCCGCTCCAGAGCGAAACATCTCCTATTCCGTTAATCTGCTTTGTATCCAAAAAACCTGCTGCTTCAATATAGCTATTCACTTTATCCAGGCAATCGGTAAATTCACTTTCCGGCTCCAGCGCACGCACAAGTTCATTTGCACTTTCATTGTCACTGATGGTTATCATCTGATCCAGTTCTTCCGAAATTTGATTACCATAGAGTGTCAGATTCCCCATTTCAGCCTGTTGATACACAGCTCCCATAATATAGAGCTTAATCAGGCTTGCTGCCTGCATCTCATGGCTATTCAAACTGATACTCCTGTCACCAGCCAAATCTTTGATATAGAGGCTCCAGTCACCATCGTATCCATTCAGACTGGTTTGCAGCGTCTGTTCCAACTCTTCCCAGGATACACTTTCCGTAGTCTGGCTATTGATTTCCTCCACTGAAGATAACAGAGAAATATCAGCACTTGTAGCGTCCTCCGGCTCTAAAATAGTAAGACCTGCTGCCTGCAGGGTATTTCTGCCATTCGTAATGTTTTTACTTTCTGATTCATCTACATAATGCTGAAATCCTGTTCCTGCTGCAACCATGACAATTGCGGACACTACTGCAATTGTCTGAATCCATTTCCAATACTTTCGCTGTTTATCTTTACGATTCTGATTGTTCATTTCATTCCCTTTTATTTTTATGTATACAGTTTCATTTAACGACTCTATCATACACTTCTTAACTGAAATTACTCTGAAAACAATTGAAAAAATAACGACTCTTTGTCAACTGTTTCCGAGATCCAATCCTACCTCGTTCAACATTTCACATAAAGCCGTTATTCTTTCTCTCTTACTATCTTACCCGCTGTTCTTCCCGTTTCAATATTACAAAATAAGCAATGATCAAAGGAATATTAGCTGCAACCCATGCAATGGGATTAGCTGTACAGATACCGGCATATGAACCAATACCGGAAGCAATAACTGCCACGACTGCTCTTGCTGCTAATTCTGCCACGCCTCCAACCATAGGCATTAAACCGTACCCCATACCTTGCAGCCCATTTCGGAATGTAAATATAATTCCCAGAATCGGATAAAATGTTCCGCAAATCACAAAATATGTCTGTGTATAGCCCATAATATCCTGTGGCTGTCCAACAATGAAGAAATTGACCAGATGCCTTCCAAATAAAATAATACCGCCTCCAGCCAAAACGCCATAGATAATCGTATAGATTACACTCAGCCTAATTCCCTGACGAATACGTGATATTTTATTTGCTCCCTTATTCTGCGCACAATATGTTGCCATGGTGACTCCCAACGCACTAAAAGCCTGCGTTAGGAATATTTCTATCTTAGAAGCCGCAGAATACGATGCAATTACCCTGGAGCCCAGAGTATTAAGAGCACTCTGGATCATAATCGTCCCAATCGCTGTAATTGAGAATTGCAACGCCATGGGCAATCCGATCCCAAGCTGGTTTTTTACACAATAAAAATCCAGTCTAAAATGCTCCCTCTTTAATTTTAACATCGGAATTTTAAATACAATATAAAGAATACACAGTACACCGGATACTCCCTGAGAAATAACCGTAGCGTAAGCAGCTCCAGCTACTCCCATGTGGAAGACAATAATAAATACCAGGTCTAATACAATATTTAAAAGTGCCGACACGACAAGAAAATAAAGCGGAACCTTACTGTTCCCCAGCGCCCTCAGGATGCTTGCAAATAGATTGTACATAACCTGTGTAAAAAATCCACATGCTGTGATCATCATATACGTATATGTATCCTGAAAAATATTTTCCGGCGTATTCATTAAATGCAGAAGTGGTTTTAACCAAATAATACTGACAACCGTAATTACAATCGTAACGATCACAGATAAAATAATAGCAGATCCAACCGTCTTACGCATGCCTTCCATATCGCCATAGCCAAAACGCTGAGCTGTCAAAACTGTGAATCCAGTCGTCATTCCCATCAAAAATCCTAAGATCAAAAAAATAATTGTCCCGGTAGCTCCAACTGCCGCCAGAGCATCAACTCCAACAAACCGTCCAACAATAACCGAGTCAATCATACTATAAAACTGTTGAAAAACATTCCCGATAAATACCGGTAACGCAAACGACAAAATAAGTTTCGCCGGCCTTCCAACCGTCATATCTCTTTCCATGAAAAAATGAATCCCCCTTTATAAATTCCTTTTATTGCTCTGGCAAAACACCAGTTTGATTATTATACAATATCTGTTCCGTATATTCCAGATTTAATATTACAGAAATATATTGTATTTTCCAGTACTTTTCGATAAATGTTGACAAAGAACACATTTCCACAGATTCCCATAACTTTTACATCTTTGTTTTTAGACAAAAAAATAACCAACCTTCCGGTTGATTATTTCGTTCTGTAATAGCAGGGGATGAGAGAATCGAACTCCCACTAAAAGTTTTGGAGACTTCTGTCATACCACTTGACCAATCCCCTCTGTAAAATTACCGACTTGTTATTTATACCATAAAATTGCTGGGACGTCAATTCATTTTTTCTTTTTGTTTGAGAATTCGTGCGATTGTTGAAGACGAAGCTGTGATAAAGTGCGGTATGATTGTTGAGATAATAATGGAAATGATGGGCTTGGTATATCTTGTATTACTATTGATCTTTTAGTTGACTAAAATCTTTCGTTGTTGTGGGTTTGTTTTAATGCTTGCTATATTACTATTAATCCACACAAAGCTGGGGAATGATCTTCGGTTCAGCAGAGTTTCAATACATCACATATTACTATTAATCGAAATTGCATCGAAAGAAACCAAACATTGTTACGAGTTTCATTACATCATATATTACTATTAATCTTTATACAGCATTAGCTACTGGAATGAGAGTAAAGTTTCAATACATCCCATATTGATATAATAATTTGAAAACACCTTGATTTTCTTTTATTTTACTTACGTTTTGAACACCTTCGTACTTAAAATTTTCGTATTGACGACATTTTTACGACACTATCATGGCACTACTAATTTTCTCCATAGCTTCTTTTTTTATATTTTTTGATGGATGTGTATATATATTCATAGTAATAGAAAACTTAGAATGTCCTATGATTTCTTGCAATATCTTGGGGTTCATTCCATTTTCAAAACATCTCGTAACAAAGGTGTGTCTCAGAATATGCATCGAAAATTTCTCCATAATTACAGACTCTCTTTTCTCTGATTCTGCTAGTCTCATTTCTGATTCATTTATTTTTTTAACAATGGTGTTAATACTATTATTTAAGTTGTCATAAATTATCGGCATACCATATTTTGTTGTAAAAACTAAATTATCCATACCCTCTAGTGGATTCCATTGTTCAAGGTGCTCCACTTTATAAGTGTTTTGTTTATATTTTTGTTGTAAAATCACTGTTTTCAATTCGGATATCATACAAATTTCTCTTTTGCTTGAAATTGATTTTGGTTCATGAAAAGCAAATTTTTTGCCTTTATCTCCATCCCTCAATAATACCAATGTTCTATTTACGGAAATAGTAGATTGTTTAAAATCAATGTCAGCCCACGTAAGACCCAGAATTTCATTTACTCTCATCCCTGTACATAAAGCTGTATAAAAAATAGGATAATACGTACTGCTCAATTTTGCCTGTTCTAGAAAACGCTTTTGTTCGTCAGAATTTAGTGTACCCCTATTCTTTTTCGGTTTTTGTGGTATTTTTAGGTTATCGCAGGGGTTCCTTAAAACTAATCCCTCCTGAACTGCATATCGAAACATATTTGACAAAATTACACGAACTGTATTTATATAACCTGTGGAATAGCCTTTTTCACCTAATTTATTAAGCAGTAACTGTATCGCTGCTGGTCTAATTTCTTTTAGCAGACATCTCCCTAAACTATCCTGAATGTGAAGTCTATAATGCATATCATAGTTCTCTAGCGTAGTATCCCTTATGTGATTTTTTTTGTATGTCTTTTTCCAAGTAATGAACCAATCACCAAGTGTTAATTTATTAGTATCTCCTGCTATCCCATGCTCAACTTCATACCTAGCATCATTCACTACTTTCCTCAAATCAGTCAAACTTTTGTTATAAAAAGTTCTCCTTTTCCCATTCAGCGTAACCTTACACTCATACCTCCCATCTTTACGCTGACTAAATCCAACCCCCAATTCTTTACCTTTTAAATTTTTACCCATATCCGATCATTCCTTTCTGTTGAACCAAAAAGGAATCTTAATGTGATTATATTATACCACATCAGAATTCCTTTTCAAATAGATTAATAACTCTCTTTCCCTTCTACAAAAGCAAATAGTCCCGGATATACTTACACACATCTTCCAACGTATCATCCACCCTCAAACAGCGATCCAGAATCATTGGATGAACATTCACAGCATTTCCAAATGCAACAACCGGTACCCCTTTCTCATACGCCGTAACGACTTCCGTAATCGTCCCGACACTAATGTTCACATGTCTTAAATTCAAAATTATAAAGTCCGACTTTCTAACATGATACATTTCACACTCATCTATTTCTCTCTCGGTTTTATGTAGTGATTCTTGATAGTTGTATAGATATGCCGGGTTAACCACCGACAAATTAACCTCTCGTTCTTCTGCGTACTTATTTAATATGGACGAAGCCTTAATCCTCCAAGCTAAATATTCCTCTCTGCTTAAATTTTTCATTGCTCCCGCTAAATATGTTTTTAAATTTAACAAACATTATCCTCCATTTTGACATCTTTTTTTACTGCATTAAACCCCAGTGGCTTACCATTTTTATATTTAATATCCGTAATATAAAATTCTTCCCCCTCTATATAAACTTTTGCATCTGTTTTTTGTGTGATAGATAGCGGCTGCTTTCCTAACTTCTGCCATATTTTTACCAACTTCATTTATTTTCCTCCAAATACCCAAGTACTCCGCCAACACCTCTGGCTCTCACGATCTGTTTTGCCACCGACACAGGAAGGTAACGTTCACACCTTTTATCATCGCATTTCAAAATACCCTTATATTTGCCATATTCCTCTATCTGCTTTAGGATCATTTCAACATCGAACTCAGTAGTCTTCGAGTCTTTGTCGTTCTTTTGATATTTTCTTGCAACTCTTCGACAGTCCTGTATAAATTCTTCACTTACCACCTGTTCTTCTGTGTCTTTCGGTAGTTCATATAAGTACATTTTTTTCTTTCTATGTTTTTTAGGATTTTCTGCTCGCCCGTTTTTAATATTATCAATTGCGTATTCCCATATTCCGCATATAATAAGCAATACTGCCAACAAAATATGGGGCAAAGCATATGCAACTAATCCGACAACAAATATTATCAAAACACTTATTAACATCTTTCCCCCCCAAATGTATTAAATCTCTTTCACATTCAACTTGTTTCAGAAATAATTCATTTTAACTTATAAATCCATCTTCAAACAAATTCATTTGCCCAGCTATATTTTTTTCATCATTAAACTTACTCAACAGTTCTTCATAATGATTAATTATTTCTACAAATTTTTCTTCAATCATATACTCAATCTCTTCTTTTGCTTCCTCGACTGAATCGGCTAAGAAGTCATCCTGCTCTACTTTTAGAAAATCAGAACAGTACATATATGCCCCATCATGAAAAACAAACCTGGCATACTCTTCTTCCTTGTGTTCAGGAGTAAACATTAGAATATGTATTTCCCCTTCTTGTATCCATCTTTTATTCATTTCTATCTCCTTTGCGTCGTTTTAAGTCTGTACTCCCGAATCCGCCGTTTCTAATTGCGGTAACATCATCATCAATAGTTATGCCATATTCTACAAAAATCCCCTGCATAAAAGCATCTCCTTCTTTAAGTTGTAAAAGTCTTCCCTCATTACTTTCATTAGAAATCTTTGCATGGATGTGCCCTTCATTATCAGAATAAAAAAAATCTCGGTCTATTATCCCAACAGAATTGTTTAACCTTAGCCGGTATTTAAATCCCAAACTGCTTCTGGGATAACATTTTAACACCCAACTCCCCTCCATCTCCACACGGATTCCTGTAGGTATTTTAACTGTGCGCCCAGGTGCTAATGTAATATCCTTTGGCAGGTAGAAATCATATCCCGCAGAGCCAGTTGTGGCTCTTTTGGGAAGTTTGATCTCTTCGTATAATTGTTTGATTTTGGTATCGGTAGTTGCGGGGTATTCTTCTAGATAATCTTTTTGAAACTGGTTATAACTTACTTTATGAAATTTGGCTATTCTCTGCATTTCTTTCTCCTTTTTTACTTAATCGCACTTACTCCATCCACAGCTTTTGCATATATTACATCCACCTTCAAAGGCGAGTGGTTCACCGCATTGCGGGCATGGATTCATAAGATTCTTCTTTCTACTTTGTTTATCAGACTTTGGCTTTATATCATCATAATCCTCATTGATCTCATTGATAAACTCTTCATACATATCAGTCAACGCATTTCCAATAGCCACCGGGCAGCAAGATCCCTTTGATGTATCCTTTTTTGTCGCTGACCTTACCGCATAAGAGGGGCAAGAACCACAGCTCTTTAATTGATCTACAATAGAATAAATATCAATCCCGCCTCTGGCGCTCAGCGAAATCATACGTGACAGACCAATCATGAAATTATTGCAATTTCCTTGAGAACCTTTACTGAAGTATGTTTCCAATAAATCTCCTGTATCCGGATCAAAGAATGCCTCACAATGTAGAGTGCCGCATCCCGTTGTGAGTGTACGTTTTTTCCCTATGCAATTGTCATCTGCTTTTATTATCATTCCTCTTGGGAGAATCTGTTCAACACTTTTTTCTCCTGGTTCCGTTGTACTTGGCGTTGTAAGTATCCCCGCACGTTTACATCCATCACGAAAGATTGTGACTCCTTTAAGACCTTTTTCCCAGGCATATAAATAAAGTCCTCCAATTTCATTCTGAGAAATACTTTCTGGCAAATTAACAGTGGAGGAAATAGCTGTGTCCACATGTAACTGAATAACTGCTTGCATATCAATCCGATCTTTCCACTTGATATCCGCAGAACTAACAAACGTTTCCGGGAATTTATTTGAACCAAATTTCTCCATATACTGTTTTGCTACATTTATATACACATCATAATATGTATCAGTACCATTTAAAGTTTCTGTTTTACGTTTGTATGATATTTGGAACGCGGGCTCACAACCAGTGCTAATATTCAACATGGAGCCTATGCTGCCTGTGGGAGCCAAGCTTATTAAACTACAATTTCTCAAACCATACTTCTCTATACCTAATATTTTCAAGTCATCGTTCGTAAAATGTTTTCTTATGATTGATGACCTCAGAACATCTTGGGTATATTTGGGAAACACTCCTTTTTCTTTTGCTAATTTATTACTAGCAATTACGGCTCTTCTAAACATATAACCCATTAAATTGTCAACAAACGTCTTGCTAGAGTCACTTCCATATTTTAAGTTAAGTTTACACAGCATATCCCACATGCCCATTACACCCAAACCAATATTGCGAAAATCTAAAGACATTTTTTTCTGCTGTGCCAGTGCATGATTATCTTTGTTTTCGTCAATAATTTCATCAAGCGCCCTGATCCCCTCATCAATAGCTACCCCAAACTCTTCAAAATCAAACATAGCACTCTCTGTAAATGGACTTATAATAAATTCAGATAAATTAATACTCCCAAGATCACACGCTGCATTTTTAGGTAAAGGCTGCTCTCCACATTGGGCAGTAAGCACCCCATTAAATATCCCTGAATGATTACTGAGTTCAGTGAAGCAATACACGTCCTCACGATAATCTAAAGCTTTCACACTTTCAATCGTAATATATCTTTTGGCGGTACGATTCGGAATTATAGAGTTGTTTATTCTATGCGGATTAAACCCGAGCCTGTTAAGCTTTAATATATCGCTTGCGCTTATTGTCAATCTATATAATGCTTTGGTGTTATAAAAATTGTTTCCCATCCCTTCTGGGAAATATTTAGTTTCTTCAACCCTACATTTATTATAAACAGTTGACACGCCAAGCGTTTCTAACATATAAAATATATTCTTTATAAAATTAGAATCAATTGAAGTAATGCAAATAGAACCGTCTAAATTATTTGAGCCATCAGAATCAACTATTCCTTCTAGCCACCTAAGTTTTGAATTTACAGTATAGCCATTAATTGGAACAAAGGATTTATCATGCTCCACATCCACAGAATATGTATCTCGTCGTTCTGAAATTTCTCTTGCATTAATTGTTGCACAATGTTTCGATAAAGGTTTTTTATGTTTACCATAGAATGAAATATATTTACAATTTCTATCCGCACATTCAAACCCATCTCCACTAAAAAATCCTTGGGTATATGCATTTTTCAATTCTTTACTTCCATCAATTATAGGAAATAAACATTTTATTAATTTATCTCCTGTTTTTAATTCACTTGCTGCGACTCTGCTTCCGTCACTTAAAATAAATTTATGATATGGAGTACATTTTAAAGAACAGCCATTGGAAAGTTTCACCTCAACCAGTTCTTGGTCTTTCGCAGTTTTTTCAGGATGCACTCTGGAAAATTTATATCCGTTCCAAAGATTTACTTCTTCTCCAACTAAGTCCTCTATCGGAAAGTGCCCTTTGTCAGTAAGTACTAAAGTGTCTTTTGTAACGCAAGGATTGCATGTCTCAATATTGTACGCATTACAAAACTCCATTAAATTGTAATTCCTAAATTGGTTTGTAAAAATACATCCAGGTTCTGCCCAATCATAAGCCTTCTCCATCATTAATCTATATAGTTCAATCGGAGTAACCTCATACTCAATTTTGTTTCCATTGAAATTTTTTACTATCCGCTTCGTTTGAACTTTTCCATAATCATAATATTCTTTTACACAAGACATAAATTCATCATCAACTTCCAAAGAAAGATTTGCTTTCTCAATCTTTCCTTCTTCCGATTTGATTTTAATAAATTCAGGAGCCTCTTTATGCCACGCATCTAGGGATATTAGAAGTGCACCTTTTCTACTTCCTCCTTGAGAAATACTTTCAGTTGTTCTATTATATAGCTCCATGAAAGGTACTATTCCGTCTGACTCAAACTGACCATTGTTGATACCACAACCTTTAGGACGAAGTTTACTCAGTGAAAGACCTTGCCCACCTTGTGTTTTAAATGTAAGGGCTATATCCGTATTAGCTTGCATGATATCATCTAAATTATCTTCGATGAATCCCCTTGAATAACAATTCATCATACTGGCTTTTTTACCTGTATTCCTATTTGCTGTAGTTCTACCTCCAAATAAAAACTTCTTTTCTTTAATCAATCTTCGTAAATTTTTATTGCCACCCGAAACCCTATCTAACCACTCGTCAAACGTTTCATTATTGAACTGGTACTTTTTACTCCATATATCTATGCCAAGTTTATTATCTTTTCCTAACCATTCATTTACAGTCAACTTGTTGCCTCCTTGTTAGTTGTTATTGCTAATTTATATATTGCATTATTTGCGATGAAACAGTGATTTCATATTTGGATGAGCATCATTTCTTATCCCATCCCCATTTTGTGTTTCATTATTTCATTACTTACAATCCCTACGCCCTTTGATATTGCTTCTTGTATCGTACCTGCATTTAATATATGGTAATCCCATGTAGCTTTTCGCTCATATACTGAAAATTGTTCATTTTCCATTTCAAACCTTTTCAAATATGATTCCACCCCTTCTCCTCTCTGTTCTGCTCTTCTTTTCCCTACCGACTTCGGCACACGGATATAAATAATTACAAACTCATATAGATCTGCGCACCTTCTCTTTAAATCTTCCAACCCCTTTGGGTCAATGACATAAACATTGCAATCATTAAGGATCTTCTTTGTCGCAAAATACTCAAATCCATTAATGCTTGTCCATGCTGCAATATCATTGGAAAACTGATCTATTTCTTCCTTCCGAATGAATATATGGTCGCTTTCTTCTGGCGTCTCATTTGTACGCATCGGTCTAGTTGTATAGGACTTGACCTGTTGCAAATGTAATTTTTCACATATTCCCTTAGCGATTGTTGTTTTCCCAGAGCAGCTTCTTCCAATTAATAAAAATACTTTTTTCTTGTCCATATAAAACCTTTCATTGGCTCCAGCTTTTTGTTGCCAGAGCCCTTTATACTTACCTGCTAACCGTATTTCCGCAATTTAAGCATTCGTACCACATGTCCGTAAATCCTGGAAAATCCAAATCATACCGCTCACTCATTGGATACATAACTCCTCCACATTTTTCACATGCTGGATGATTTGCTAACCAATCATCTTGTACCCGCTCCTCTTCCATCACTTCACCCCATATTTAGATATTTTTGTATAAAAATCATCTGCAACCGCCTTATCTGGAGTTAATATTTCTGCTTGTACCGTCTGTGACAAATCTGCCGAAAAAATTCCTATAATACTTTTCCCATCCAAAATGTACCTGCCTGAATATACATTTACATCATCCTCGTATGTACTGCAGAGCTTTACAAATTCCTGTGCTTTACTTACTTCATTTAAATTAATCTTCATTCCTCTATTCATTCTATTTCCTCCGCTATTCTATCATTCTTCCACATCTTGTACATTTTCTGGAATATATGGTTTCCTCTGACGGGAATCCAAAATATTCACCTCTGCTTTCCATGTGGCTGCTAATTTCAAGTTCTCCAAAACACCTTGGACACAATTCATTTTTTCTGCATATGCTGTCAATCTCATCATTTAGACTTGTTTTAAAATTATCATTCGTCACATTGTCAGAGAGTTCCTTCATCATAAATAGACACAAATTTTTATCATCTGAATTATACATTTTTATTGCTTCCACAAATTCATACCCAAATTCTATTTCTACCGCCCACTTTCTGCATATTAATAACATTCTACAATTGGGTCAATTTTACATTTCTTCCTTAGTTTATATATAAATTTGTCAAAACACTCCGGACATAAGTCTAAATCCACTTTATCTCCATCATGTTGGGAACCAAATCCGATTCTCCAATGAACCCCAAATTTAAAATCTTCATCTAAATTATCAAATTCTTTCCCACACATATTACATCTAATTATTCCCTTTGCCATTTCCTTTTCCTTTCATTAAAAATTTTAACTATGTTATTAAATTTCAGTTGAGGATAATATTCATTCGTGTATTAAAATGACAGCTTTCTGTTTCGGCTTTAATTTGTTAAAAGTTTCAATTGCCATAGCGAGTCGTTGGCGGTTTGCTTTTCCAACCTTTTCAACGCTATACTCACCAACCGTATGAATAAATGATTGCCCTAAAAAATCGGTCACTTCGTCTTTGGTTGCTTCTCTATAAAGGGTTTCTATACCTGTAAATATAGGAGCAATTGTTTCAAGTTTACGAAAGTAGAGCGTATCGTCACCTTTAACATAAATTGCGTCTGCAATATCTGATAAAACAATTTGCTTAGGAGTTTCTCTCACAGCTATTTCATCCCCAAGAATGATGGCTCTTTTCCTTTCACAAGATGACTTGACAAGTCAGTAGGCAAGCTATAAAAGATGGTATCACCTGATATTACTTTTCGGTATTTTTCTTTACGGTCATTTACTTTAGCGAGTAGATAATTCATTAATTATCCTCCTTATCAATAAAGGTATAGTCATTAATTCTCTTTAAGTTGTTAAAAGAAATATTGTCGCACACTCGTATTTCACGCTTACTGATAATAAATATTTTCATGTTTTTTGAATTTGTCACATAGTAAAACTTATATCCTAAAATCAGAAATAAAGGGTTGTAGTATAAGGCTTGTGAACAAAAAACAAATAGAAAAAGTATCAAAAACACAAACAATAGTGTCAAATTATCTTTTGTCGGAATACTTAATGCAACAAAAAAGTAGCCGAGATAACTGGGAAGATAAGCATCGTTCGCTAACTCGATTCCAAGTATATTACCTTTGATACAGTCATCTGACAGAAGATGGCTAAGTTTTATGCAAATATAGGCTAAACATAATGGGATGCAAGCATATAAAATGGCGGTATAAACGCCAATGCTTTTTATCCATATCTTTTCTTTCACAAAATACACCATCAAAAGCAAAATAATAGGATTGGCAGTTAACAGAACTCGGTATAAGAATTTAATCATTGCTTGTCCCCTTTCTGGAAAATTTCAGTTTTGTGGATTAAACGGGCAATCCTCATGCCGTTCCATGTACCAATCCCAGCAAGGTTCGCCGCTATTGCTTCCCACAAAATATCCTAATGCCTTACACCGTAATTCTTCTTTGTCAAACTCTTTGCATTCTTCGCAATTTTTTGGCACTCCTTTACCTCCAATCAGAAAATTTAAATTCTCTGGCTCTATAGCCAGATACTCGCAAGGCTTATTGCTCCCGTAGCAACCAAACTCACAGATCATATAGTTCCAACAGTTTTTACATTCTTCGCAAATCATACAATACCCCCTGTCACAGCTAAATTCTAACTTAGTTATTTAAACATCTTAATAAGCGTCCCTTTATCTGTTTGTGACATTCTGCCAATGAAACACCTTTTTTCCCACAGTCAATACAATAACATCGGCATGGCTTTCCATCACTCGTATGCAACACTCTAGAGTTAATAATGTTAGCTAAAGTATCAGCATACGCCTCTAATATCTCATCTTTCGAGGCTGACAGAGACAAAAGAAATAGTGGTTCTTCGTTTTTCACTGACTCCTTAATCGTTTCAAATAAATTCATAAGATATCCTTTCTCCGACATTCCGTAGTCGGCAACTAAATTTAATTATCCTTTTTTATCATCCTGTGGAAAGTACGTTCCAATCTTCTCCGGCTTGCAATTTCTCTTCCACAAGCCTGTATGACTCCTTTTAAATATTCTTCTGGAATTTCTTCAATTTCTATCTCTTCCCCCGTTTTTATAAAACTTTATTCCATATTCGTCCATGTTTTAAACCTTTCTAAATTTTAATCAATAGTGGCTTTGTGGACATTTCAGTTACCCACCTATGCACCGCTTACGGCTAGGAACGTGAGGAATTATTTTTCCCATTAAGCACCTCAGCATGACCGCCCTTTACTACTGCTCTTACACAGTCCACCACCATAACATGCTCTCCCAATATATTGATTAAATCCTAAATTTGAAGACTGTCTGCTATTTCAGTTGCAATACGATTACTGACGGTTTTAATCATACTATCCTTGTCGATATTTTCTATAAGACGTTTAACCGCTTCATCCGTGACCTTTTCTCCGACTACTCTGTCTACAGCATCTCTCATATAACTATTCCAGTCCCATTCCCGCATCAAAGTGTTAATTCTGTCACCCATGCGCTTTCTAATCTGGTTATTTGCCCACTCTTTTAACTCATCTTCATTAATTTCTATTTGCATATTTTTCCCCTTAAATCCTAATTATCAACTATGGGATTTTCTACTGCTATGAAAATCAACAGCTCTTTACCATTTCCATCAGGTGTTATCTGCAATACTTCTCGATCCTTTACATGTTCCCAGCCTTTTCTTGTATAGTTTTTTTCGTGCCATTTTGATGAATCAAAAAGTAGTTCATTGTTTCCAGCTTCAAAAACATTAATCATAATACTTTTATCTAGCACTTCAAACAGTTGACTTACAGTCATATATTTTCTCCTTTCAGTAGTCGGCAGCTATTAATTTTAATTATTAATGGAGGCATTCGGAATCGAACCGACTAACGTGCTTACACTTGTATTTATCCAGCGCTTTCTTGTGCACAATACTCACGCTGGGAACGGGTAAAGCTCCCTCGCATTCGTATTTATTAGCCACCAAGACACCACCATCATATTTTAATATTTCAGCTTTAGCGGAACAACTGCGCCACTGCTTCCTTACCGCTCATTCGATTGTTCTCCGGCTGCACATTCCCGCATCCACGACAATACCGCTTTTCTCCATCTTTCTTGACACCATAGCAGTTATTAACTTCCCCACATTTACTGTCATCCACTTCTACAAATTCTCTTTTATCGATCACGCTATCGTCCTCCAATTTTAATATTTCAGTTTAGTTAACCAACAGTTCGCTTAACGTTCCATTGTACTCGTACATATTCCCAACGACTGATATGTGTCTTTTTTCGTTGTGTCCGGTACACAAGTGATATAAACTGAATATTTTGCAATCACTTGGAATATATCCACCGACAGCATTTGCGCATAATCCACTCATTGTCTGGGCGTATTCCACTCTCCAAATTGTCTTTCCATCAGATAAATAATACCCTTCGAATACCCGAACACCGTCATTGTCTGTTACATCTGCGCACTGCATTACTTCATAGATTTGTGGATGTTTCAAAATTACATCAAATGTATCTCTTCCTATTGCACTATATGGAAGTCCAGTATACATTACTTTATTGATCTTATTCCATGCTCTGTACCTGAATCTATTTATTCTCATACTCATCTACCTCCTTGTCTAAATTCTAAAATTGTTAACCGCTAGTATAGTTACCGAGTGCCAAAAAAGACATTATCCATTGTATATTGCTCTTCTTCCGCTATACATCTGTTACAATCTTTGTCAGAGTTATCGCAATAGTCTCCTAACAATGGACATGGTTTTAATTGCTCCGCATATGTTTTACATTTTTCCGCAGTGCTACCGAATCCGTATATACCAAATTCTCGACAACCATTTCTGATCATATGTTCCTCCTATATCAACCCACTTTACAGGTATGTTCATTCTATTAGTTATAATATATCATATTACACTATATTTGCAAATATTTAAATTGCAATTAAGCACATAAAATCTGTATTTCATCCAATAACTTTAAACTTTGATTTCGCTAACAATTCGCCTACATTCCAATCCTTAGGAAACCTATCCAGCAAATTACACGCTGAATTGATATAACTGTCATCCGGATAACCTATGTTGTATTTTTTCTTCATATATATTAAGCCTTCCACTAACTCTCCAACCGTCATAAATTCCTCCATATCCCTTACCGGTGTATAAAATGGCAGCCCACCAATAACCTCATATTTTATCATTTTATCAAATACCTTAAATAGTACTGCAGCACCGCCAATATATACGCTGCGCTGTAATTCTTATCAGGCATAAACATTATCTGCAGATTATATTTTGCGTTAAAACTATGCAGTGATCCAAGAAAACTCTTACTGGAGTACTTTGTGTTATACCTTCCTTCTACCAGATCCTTGTAATTTGCATTTTCTATTAAAAGGTACTTTCTTTTTGCGTAGCACCTGCTCCATTCATCATTAAACCGCTCTCTCGTCTGGGCAAAACACCCGGACAGCTCTTCCAAGGAATTTTTTCTTTCTATAATAATATCATTGTAGAAATACTGTTTTTGGTTGATATCCAGTTCTGGGATTGGATTTAGTGCAAAACTGTAATCTCCCGAGGGAAGGGCTAATGTCTCGTGCTCAATTTTGTGCTGATCAAGCCATTGCTCGATGTGTACTTGAGATTTTTCCCGGCTGTCAATGAGGATAACCATGTTCTTAAGAATCTTCTGTATTTCTGAATCTGTATATTTCCGTCTGTTTAATATGCAAAATCAACTCCTTTAAATTTCCACTTTGTAATAATTTTTTACCCAATTGTCAAATACACCAGGGACATCCTCCCAATGATCATCAACTTTTTTTCTTCTCTGTTCCCGTTTCCAATCAGTAAGGTAAATAATATCTCCATTTTCAACCGGACATTCTTTTATACTTACTTTCAGCCTCTTATCTTTATAATTAATTTTTTTATGTATCTTAAGTTCCGCCGTTCTTCCGTCTTTTAAACAATATCCAATAAATTTTGGAGAATATGTCTGATCTAATTCGGTTACAACTGTATATCTAGCATCCATTTCTTCACAAGTATAATCAACATAATTAAGCACCTGATACTGAAACTTGACCAACTGCGCTATACCATACTCTTCATCAGGAATTTGTTTCGACATTTCCTTTACTAACCCAATCCAATCCAGATTTGAATATTGCTTTTCACTGGTCTTCCCGCTTGCTAACTTATCCGATGCAAACTTTGAAATGTTGATACCTTCCAAACCTAACTCAGGAATATTTTTTTTGGAGATAGTTTTCAACCCTGTTCCAGAAGATCCACTCCATTGATCGTATATTTCCAGAATAGTCATTAGTTTTTTTATACTACCAAAGCTTTTAAAATATCCAATTGAAACCAGATTTTTGAATACGGTTGCATTAATACTCGTTCCTTTGATTGCATTTCTAATATCCACAAAATCATCAAGTCCGCCTTCGGAAATTGCTTTTATATCAACTAAAACATCCTCACCAATCCCCTTTACACTCGCAAGATTTGGATAAATTATTTTTTTATCGTCATCTATCGTAAATTTTGAATTGTCCTGCCCATATGCAAAACCAGAAATCTCGTATCCAAAAAAAGTCTTAGCTTCCTTTAGCAAATCGGCAACCTTATCTTTATCTTTCTTGCTTTGGTAATGGTTCAGTGTCTCCTCATAGAAGATGGATGTATGATGTGCTTTCGCCCATGCTTCATACAGAGAGTCATTTGCCATACTCAAAGCATGTGGAGCATTAAAGGCATATCTCCCCGAGTCCTTAATTACTTTATATACCGGATTGAAATTATCTAAATTCCCAATGTTTTTTTTCCAATGTTCCTGCAATGTGTCTTCCACATGTTTGAGGGCTTCACCCTTCAGTTTTTTCTTGCTGATTTTTTTTATCGTGTCATAACTTTCTTTCATCAAAATTCCTAGCCAAGAAAATATTTTCATGACAGACTCTTGGTAAAGCATGTACTTAAAACAGTCCGCTAGGAGTTCATCTATTGCTTGTTCTCCATTCGTATAGTCTTCCCTGTTAAGAAAGCCATTTAGCTGTGACTTGAATCCCGGACGGATACCAGCAATAAACGCTGCTAATTCTTTTATACATTTTGGCTTGTATTTCATTGCTTTTTTGGTTGTAGATTCTTTTTCACATTGATTGAGGCAGCAGGTGATTCCCCTTGCATACAAATCCCAGGTTGCTTTATCTTCAGATACCATTTTCCTGAGTTCTCCAACTGTAGGTACTCTTCCCATAATTCTCTTGTACAGCTTATCGATTATGCCAACAACATCAACTATTAGAAAATCATCTTTTACATACCCGTAAGCGTCAAGAAGCCCTCCTTCAACACATGCTACAATTGTAGAATTTCCATTTTTGGATACGCAACGGATCAGTCCAATTTCGTATCGGATATCTCCATATCCAATGACGTCTTCCTGACTTGTATTTCCATTAAAGATCAGAAACCCACATGCATGACATTTTGCCTGCTCTATAATGCCCTGATATGATTTACTATCATTAAAAACGTTAAGCAGTTTCTTATCTGTAATGTAATCCTGAATATGTATATTCTCTTTATCCGCTTCGTCATCGGCTTGTTTCACTGCTTCATTGTAACTTTCAATACATTTAGAGATATCATTCGCAACAGATGGCTCTACATCCCGAATGTCAGCAAACAATTTGAATCCGGATTTTTCCCCCAATTTGCCTACTGCCAATAAAGGATAACAGCCATGCTCCCCAAACAATTCTCTTCCTGCTCTTATAAATGGTTCCTGATTAGATACATTCATATCAATGTCTGGCATTTGATGAGACGCTAAAATACGATCTTTTGTAACGAATCTTTCTGGATAGATCGGCACTTCACAATCAAAGCGGTCTATCGTTGTGAATCCTAATAATTTACTTGTATAATAAGAAGCTGCACTGCCTCTGGAGGTTGTTGTTAGCACGCCATTATATTTGTCTACAGCAAGATGAATAAGTTCATTATTTGACAAAAAATAGTCTACTGTTCCACTTCCCTCAATCTCCCCATACTCATACTCAATGCCCTTGACTTTTTCTTTGGATTTCTCAGGCTCACTTTTTATATAATTATCGGTTAAGATTCTTTGGAGCTGCTTTGCCCTCTGTTCATATGTATATTTTTTATACTTCTCAAGAATCGGTATTTTAAACCCGGTATCATAGGTAATGTCATCACACCCACTGGTAAAAATATGGGTGTTCATCATTGAAAGAATGATATCACTTTCCTCTACAACCCCCTGTTCTTTCATCCTCCTAAACACTTCTATGCCATTCGGAAAATCCATATACCAGCCTTCTTCTTCTGGGTAGTTAATACCTTTCCTCTTTAATAGATTTAATCTTTTAATTCGATCTTCATCGTCCAGATAATGTGTATCCAACCCAATAATAGTTTGAATTCCATATTTTTTTGCCATATCCGATATACGTTTATTCAAAATTTTCTGTTCTTGCGTATTATTTGTCTGGTATTCTAAGAAAAAGTTATCTCCAAAATGCTCATGAACCTTTACCCAGATATCTTCTGCGTCTTCATACTTCCATCCAGCGATGCAGGCAGATGTTATATACACATCGTCCCTATCTAGTTGAAACAGCATATTCAGGTCAATTCTTGGTTTATAATAATACCCGTCAACATGAGCCAGAGACAGCATATAGTTTAATTTTCGCATTGCTTTGTATGTTTTAGGGATTATGATAATATGGCAGTTTTTATTGTCCTTCTTTTCCCTGGTATGTATTTTTCCCTTTTTATCCGTATATTCTTCTATCGAAACTTCATTGATATCTTTTACCCAATATGCTTCTGTAGAATATCTGAATTTTAATGGCTTAGTGAGTCCATTGTCTTCTCGAAATTTACTGTTTTGAGATTGATTACACAGATCGTAAACATATAGCCATTCCCCTTGGAATCCATGTTCTCCCGAAAATAAAGTACTACATCCGTATCTATCCAGCATTCTCATGAAATCCATAATATCTGTCGCAGAGTCTATCTGAACTAAATCTGACCATGTGGTGTGCTTATGGTAATTTTCCATAACCATGTTTTTCGACATCCACTCATCATATGAATATGGAAACGGGAAATTCAGTTTTTTTCTAGATATATTAAATTGTTCAAAAGTAATCAACTATCATTCCTCCATTTCCAAATATTCACACACATCCCGGTAATCACACAATTCTTTGTCCATCATATAAGATTTTCTTGCTTGAAATCTCTGATCTTTCTTAATCTTTTGAATCAGTTCAACTGCCCATTTAAGTGTTGCCTCATAATCTTCTTTATTAAATAGAATTACACTAATCCTCCCATTGTCTTTAAAGTGGTGCCAGGCGATTAAATCAACTTTTATTTTGTAAATATCATTTATAGCTTTGCAATAGGTATACATTTGTTTTTGATATGCATAAAAATAGTCCGACATATTCTTCAGTGGGGTTCCGTCTTTCTTAAACAAATGATTGCTTGATTTATGATCAACCAAGATTACTTGATTACTTTGTTTATCCTTTAAAACACAATCGGCATAACCTTTAAAATTATATCTTCCAATTTTAAATTTCATCTCTTCTTCAACGAGTAATATCTCATATCTGTCTTTATCAATGTCATCTACAGAACAAAGATAATCTATGCATTTCTCAAATGTATTATCCATAATTGTTTGCTTCGTGGTATTACAGATAGAATCAAACTCCTTTATATATATATTGGGAGCATCTTCCCGTTTAATCTTGCCTTTTAATAATCTCTCAAAAATGGAGTGCATGACTGATCCATTTTCGCTATAAAAGTTCTGCAAGCCAGTTTCTTCCTGGATGTATTTAAGATAAAATGCATATGGACAGGTTTCATATAAATGAAGCCTACTGAAAGAGAACGTCATCTTGTCTATAAACTTTGAATATCTCAGCTGATCACCTCACCCTCGTTCTTGTCCTGTATAAAATTTCCCACACCTCTTTCCCAGCATCCACTGGCGATTGCTTACCGGTTAATAGCCCCTGCCTGTCGAAAACAATATCTACATTCATATATCTCGAAAGTTTTTTTGCTTCTTCTATGTTGTCTGCCCAAGATACATCTTTATCCAAAGCAATCACTGCATTAGAAACCTTCGTAGCTAGTATTTTATTTTTTAGAAGCTGATTAATTTTATTAGTCCCGAGATTAGTAGACCAGTCATATCTGTAACTGTCAGCTGCAATTGTAGATTTTTCAGATTCAAATAAAATAATTTCATCTTTATCTTTTATATTTTGTTTATTTTTATCCATTCCAAATAAAATATCGTTTGTTCCTAGTTTCGGTATATACATATATTTAGGTATTCCAAGAATTTCATAATTAGGTGCATATGTTCGACCTTTAAAACAGATTAGATTACCATCCTCGTCATAAATAGGAATAAGCCACCTTTTACTTTTTGGATCATTCAATATCCCATACTTTCTTTGAGACTCTGGAGATAAGCCTTCTTTAATCCACTCAGAAACCACACAAGGAACATACTTTTTAATTTCATCCGAGGATAATATGTTATGAACAATTTCCTGATCTAACTTATTTTGTCTCCTCTTCTCTTTTCGTAGCTCTGACACAATGCGTAATGTTTCTGTTGGCACATATCCCTCTGCATCTACCCCTAACTTTCCGCATATCCATTTTAACGCTACTGTGAAATTGCATTCCCTTATAAACTGAACTAAGGTAATAATATCTTTTACTTCATAATTCTCAAATCCTCCCCGGCTGAATACATAACAAGGTATCTGTGGTTGTATTCGGATAGAAACGGACGTTGCATTGGTTCCATCGGGAAGAGAACATCGAATCTCATCCTTTCTAAATCGCGGGTTTATTTTATAACACCCAAGCTCTTCCAATATGTATACTACTTTTTCTCTGTCATTATAGAGAATCTCCTTCGCTATGTCCTTCGGGTTCAATACGATCACCTCTATTCATCATAGGGGGTTATATTTTTATTATGCTGCTTCTTACACTCTTCAATGGTCAGCACCGCACCTCTAAACACCATATCACAGTAATCATCTTCATCATGGAACCCGCCAATTCGATTAAACATTACTTGCATCAGATAATTTCCACAATCCTGACCATCTTTCTGTATCTCCTCTGGGGTCTTCTTCCTCCATACGATACCCGTGCTGCAATACCTCTCAATTTTATCGGAGTCCGCTATTCTATTTTCTCGATTGAGCTGTGCAAACGCTATTCCCTTTATGTCTAAAGCTCCAAGTACAGAGTTTTTAATGCTATCACACCAGTTTCCTAACTCATTGTAAATCTCTGATGAAGAAACTGTTTTACCGGAAGTATCCTTAAAATAATCGTAGATAAAAAAAGTAAGTTTTTCTTGATTGTGAAGTATTTTACACTTCGTAATAATCTTTTCTTTTGTCCACCTGGGGTCATATTCATGAATCAGCGGTTGTTTTTTTATCCAACGTTTTGCATGTTCAATAATATCCAGCTGCTCACTTCCATAATTGCCCGATTTGATATCTTTTTCTGGTATTTGTGTAATATGAGACAGCAGTCTAGTAAAAAACTGGACATCAGACATTTCCGTATCAAAATACACGACCTTTTCACCTTGTTTTAATTGTTGCACAACCTCGTTCAGCGCGATAACAGACTTACCGGCTTTACGTCTTGCACAGTATAAAACCAGCTCTCCATTTTGGTATGTAAAAAACTCTTTTAAACACCCCCATTTAGGCGGACTACCAAATGTACCATCCGGATTTCTATTTTCTTTGACCTTATCCCACAAGTTGTCTACTTTATCTGCAAACGTTTTAATCTCTTCGTCTGATATATAATCAACTGCAAGGTTATCCATTATACTTGTGATTTCTCCATTAATCTGGGCAATATCATTCGTGGACTCTGTCAAACATTTATTTTCAATCTTTTTTATTTCCTGGTACAATCTTCTTTTAAACCCAAGACCAACGACACGGTTTACTAACTGTTTATATTCATCTATACTTTCCCTTGCCCTGAGATGAGCATTTTCAGTAATTTCCTCTACCTGATCATTAATATCTTTCCCGATAATACGATGCCTGTCTTCATCTGTTTTAATCTGGGTAGCGATATTCTGCCAATCAATTTTCATAACTCCTTTTTCAACCAGTTTAAGAATTGACCAGTATAATACTCCATTTTTAATGTCATAAAAATGCCCTTCTTTTAAAGTGGTGCATTCTAAAGCAAAATTAGGATACAGAATTAAACTGCATATGACACCTGTCTCAGCACTAATATCGTGTGGTAATTCCATAATCCCCCTAACTGAAAAGTACGTCTGTCCAACTTTTCTTCTTTCTATCTTCATGATTAATCTCAATAACTTCGGACTTTTTAGTTTCAATATTTTCAAAATTCAAACTTTTCGTAGCTTTCTTCGTAAGCATAGCAGCATACTTTCGTTTGATTTCCATATCATTTTTAACAAGCCACCCCAGTGTAAAAATTCCTTTAAATGGAACCCTTTGATGGATTGCCTGACACAGGACATACAACACATACTCACTGGAAGACGTATCACAAAATCCCTTAATAGCTTTCCTAACCATGTGGTAATCTTCTGTTGTTTTGTAGAATTTGTAATAAATATCAAATATTTGATTTCTAGTTTGTTTCTCTTTTTTACAGTCTGGATGGAGATACCTGGCACCATCTTTTATCGCAACATCAGATGGCACCTTTTCTCCAGGATGAAGACAGTATTTGAATCCACAAACGTATTCCCTCTGCCCGCCCATTTAAACATCCTCTTTAATTAAATGGTAACTCAGCTTCAATGCCATCTGGGATATTCATAAACCCCTTGTCTGACGACGTCGTGTTTTTACCAGATGTATTTCCAGAGGATGATACGTTTTTACTTTCACAGAATTCATGTTCTTCAACAATGATATCCGTAGTGTAGACTTTCTGTCCGTCCTTGTTTGTATAATTCCCTGTCTGAATACGTCCGGTAACTGCGATTTTCATACCCTGGTGCAAATATTTTTCTGCAAACTCACCAGATTTCCCGAATGCAACACAGTTAATAAAATCAGCAGTAGGCTCCCCGTCTTTTTTAAACTTTCTATCAACCGCCAATGCATATCTTGCAATTGCTGTAGGCGTATTCCCCTGTGAATATCTCACCTCTGGATCTCTCGTTAATCTTCCCATTAAAATAACTTTATTCATACTTTTCCTCCATTTAATCTACAATTTTTCTTATTGCCATAAGTTTCTTTTTCAGTGATGTCAACTTCTCATTGTCTTCACAGATTCTTGGATCTCCATTTTCATCACTTAAGAGTTCCTTGCAGAGAATTGCAACTTTCTCTTTTGTCTTATCCGATAAGGTAGAACGTTTTTTGATCAAATCCATACACTCTTTCTGTAACTTATCAAGCTCAACAACACTCTCGGGAGCTTCCTCCTTTGACCAAAGATGTAACCCCAGTCCATACATCGCCAAATTCTTTGCCAAGCACCGCATGATCGTTTTATTTACATCAAACATCGTTGCCGGTGCCACTGTTCTTTCCCCGCTCTTTGTTTTGTATGTATATTCAACTGATTTCATTGCTTTATTGGAGCTATCCATTACAGGCAGTTCCATTTCTCTAGTTATGCCATTTACGGTAACAGAGGTGAATACCATAATCCCCAAATCACTTTCTACATAAGGCAGACTATTTTCTCCAAACTTTTTTATTTCATAGGTTGCCTCTGGAAACACCTTGCATACCTCACTCCAAGCCGTACTCCACGGGATATACGACAGCCCCTGTTTCTGATACATCCTGTCTCTTACATCAATATCATATAGCTGCTCAAAAAAATTCTTCTCTGTCAATTCAATTCCTCCTAGTTTTTAGTTAATCTATATAAACACCTTGCGGTGATAGTAAAGAAATATATCATCATATATCCATATAAATTTATACGTCTACTTCTGTGTTCCCTTTGATACACCATGCTTAGCATCGTTGACAGACTTTACAGGTTTTTCTATTACAGTTTCAGTCATCATCTTCTTAAATAATTTTTCCTGCCTTAAATCATTTTTGTGACTCCAGTTATTTTTGTATCTCATCTATGTCCTCCTGAATTTTATTAATCTATATAAACGCATTACTGCGAGAAAATAATGTTATTTTATATAAACTTTGCAGTATATGTTTTATAACATATAGAACAGCAAAGATTGAAAAATATATAAAGCCTTATAAATGAGCTTTAATTTATACCACTTCTACATTAAAAACTAGATTTGTTTTATTTTATCTATACTCTACAAACGAAATTATTTCAAACGGATATATTTCATTTGATAGATGTAACCCAGTCTGCTTCAACTTATGATCAACATACCTCTTTTGTCTTTCCATATCAGATATAGAAATTTTTACTGTTTCATCTTCATATTCATCATTAGCAGCCACAATATAGCCAAAATATAAGTAACATCCAGACATTGGATCTGAAAACAACTGTATTTCACCTTTTATTTGATTGTATTCCCAATTATTTATATTATCTTCGTTTCTAACCCAATCTTCTGTATATAATTTGTCTCTGTCCTTTGATAAATCGTACCCGATAATAACGTAGTTACAACAAGTCACACTCATTTGCTTTTCACCTTCCTATCTTTTTAAGCCGTGCTTATTTATTAATGTCGCAAATATGAGTAGATGGAATTTCTTTCTCCAAATACCCCAACACACCGCCAAGCCCCTTGCCTCGTACAATCTGCTTTGCCATAGACACTGGAATATAACGCTCACATTTTTCATCGTCGCACATTAAAACCCCCTTATATTTTCCATAGTCTTCAATCTGGTCAAGTACTTTATCAATATCAAAAGCAGTTTGTGCTTCAGCAATAATTTTATCTAAATATTCATATGTATTTCCAACCTCTATAAAAGGCTTACAACCAAACTTGTTAATTATATTTTTTAATAAAACATTAGCTTCAATCAATCTCTTCAATTAATTATCTCCATTCCATAATCTCGAAATAAATTCATCTGCTTTCTGTTATTTATTTCTTTGTTATAATTTAACTTATCCCTTTCAATTGAACATATTAATTCTAATACAAGACCAAACCCAAAATATAGAATTGCACATGATACCCCCAAAGCTATATCTTCTGACCAACCATGAATCATCAAGATTACTGCACATAGGAGCGCGGGAAAGAGTCCGATACCAAGCATAATCCACATCATCCCATAGTTTACCCCATCTCCAAGTTTACGCTGTATTTTATTTTGTTTTACATTTGTAAATCCATCAGCCCATTTATAATAACTAACTATTTGCTCGAATTCCCAAATTGCCATTAATAAATACTCCCTATTTGTTTCTAGATTTTATTCCATTCTGTAACAGTAATTGTTTTATCATATGTAACCTTTGCAACCTCATAAGGCTGATCGTAAAATTCATTTTCTTGCTTCTCTGTTAATCCTTCCTCCCAAACAATGCAGAAATACCTACCGCACATCGAAATAATAGACTCTACGCTCCTTGTCCATCTACGATTTTCTCCTTCATTGCGTTCAATTTCATTTGTTTCAAATACAACAGCTCTTAATTCGCTTTCTGTAAGTAACTCTCCTCTGTCAATTTTCTTAACCATTATTTCATCAAAATGATCCCAATAATACTGTTTTTCATCTTTTGCTTTCTGATCTGCTTCAGCTTTCATTCTTTCTTCCTCTTCTTTTTCTTTAATCTGTTGCAAAGTTGTTTCTTTTAATGTTGGTAATTGTTGAATCTGATACATTGTCATATTATTCCATGATTTGCCAGACCTTTTAATGGCTCCACATTTCCAATTCACCTCACAACATTCATTCCAAAACTTATCCATGTCTTCCCATGTATAACCGTTTTCCTTTAACCACGGCTTAATCTCTTTCTTATATGCCATATTTTTCTCACTTTCATAATTGAAACCTACATTTTGTTTAGATGTGTCTTAAACAATATTCATGATACTTTCTATTCATTAATCTATCTGCCCTATAGCCGAAAACGACTCCACTAAATTCTCCCCCCCACTTGTTTATATTTTTCCGCTTCTTCTTAAGTTGTCTCTTATTCATCATACCTCTTCCAAGTGAAAACCATCTGTTATCATCACAATTTGGAATCTACCAGTTGTGTAATATAATTCCTGCAAAACATCAGTATTTTTACAATAACAGTGCTCACCTGTAGTTTCTGAAAAATCCACACTTTCTGAAAATTCAGTAGGTTTATTTTTTGTTTCTCCTATTACTCCATAAGCTATATTGCCACGTTCAGAAACGCCAATATATATTCCTATGGGTATATCATCTGGTATACAATTTTCTGCACACCACTTCTTTAATGTTCCTATAGTCAATGGGTTTTTAGTTAGCATTTTGTTCCTCCATTTAAATCCTGATTTCAATACATAATATCAACTTGCTTTTTTTACTGTTAATGTCATTATAGTTTCTTTATTATCTCTGATTAATTGCAGTCCTTCCTCAGTAATTCCAATCTGATTATGAATCTGGTCTGAAGAATATACTTTAAAATACTTTTCACCAACTTTATTGACTTCTGTCAATGTAAGATGTAAATACCCTTGTGCTTTAGCCCATCTTGTAATCTGTCCACGTTTGAATCCGAGAGATTTTGTTACATCTGTCAATGACAAACAACCTTTCATTTCAATTCGTGTTTCTGCTACGTCTGCTAATGGCTGTAATTTATTCACAAGTTCTTTTTGTTTTGCAAGTGTTTCAGTTGCAATTAAATATGCTTTTGCCATGATTGTTTCATTAGTATCTTCCTCTTTAATAGGAATATATCCACCAGTTTTCCTAATTTGTGGAATAACCTCTTTCGTTATCCAACGTTTAAATCTCTTTGCAGAAGGCAATTCACTGCCAAGAACTAATGCATAGAACCCAGATTCATTTATAAGATAACCACCTCTCTGACCCAAATCCTTATAATCTAATTCGGCACCTGTGAGGGGATGAGTTGAATCTACTAATACAAAGTCATCACCGTCACATTTCTGTTTAATAACGTCTGAATATTTTTTGGAATATCCAAGAGCTTCAACAATATCTTTTGCAGAATACCATTCTTCTCCTTCAATAATTGTTACTCTAACCTTACCAAATTCATCATTTTCAAATACTATTAATTCGTTGATAATACATCATCCTTCCTGTTTTTATTTTTGTTACCACTTACTATTTCTCCATTGAAATTAAGTTTTAACTTGTTTGTGGATGAGGTATGTCGCATTTCACGCCCCACCTACAATGGCGGTTAATTGCATCTCTATCATTCTTGTATCTGAGTGACTTTGCAACATCACTTGCTACAAAATATGCCTTTTCATTAATGGTTACTGTTCGTATTTATCCGAATTCTGTTTTTTTAAAAATCATTAATTCATTCATGCTATCCACCTTTTTTAGCTAATCTTCTTATTGATAGTTACGTCGTCAACTGATATGTTATATTCAGCTGATGAACGCTCCGGCATATAAAACCTGACCTTTGATGATCGTTGTTAACTTTGCCATTTTCCTATTCCTCATTTAATTTCTTTTAGCAATAGCACATAATGCCATTATAAAAACTCCTGCGACCATTCCAATTACAAAACTTACTATGTATCCAATCACACGATCGCCTCTTTTACCGCAATCTATTTAGTTGTAATATCAACAATATACATTGCATAATGTGTATTAAAATTCCTGTTTAATTGACCTTCAATAAATCATCCAACATTTTATAAACATATGTATTCGGAGTATATGGTACATATCTTTTTTGCTCTAGCTGCCTCTGCAATTTAAATAAGGAGAAATCATTATCATATGCATCTATTAGTGCCAAAACATACCCGTATTTTTCTTTAACCTCCTTACGCTTTTGTTCAAGATTTTGCTGAATACCGTATACTTTTGCTCGAATATGCGCCGGTGGATTATGCGTCATTATCCAATGATCAATATCTGGCAATGCCCGATCATAAAAAGATTGAGACTTTTCCAACTCTTTCTTGTAAGCTATAAGCTTAATTTTTGATGGAATGTCCAGATTGATCAATGTTGATGCTAACTGATCCATTTCTATTACAATCTCGCTTTCTGAATCCTTTTCATCTTCTTCAGATATAACAAGCTGGGTTTCAATATCATCCAGATTTATTCTTTCAAAATCATTTTCCCCCTCCAAATAAAATGTTTCTTTCCAAGTTTTACACAGCCTGTTTTTTAGAATGTTCTCCGCTACCTTTATGGTATATGTATCTGCCATTACTGGACTGCTGCATATATGGTACCTCCTACCACTTTTTTTAATGAATTCCTTTCCATTCGTTATGTAATATTTTTGCAACTCTCAAACCGCCTCCTCCCTGGCTATTGATATCTTTTTTTAAACCAATCTCTTATAAATATACCTGTGCATTTTTATTTTTACCTATTATAACTAACAAATCTTCATTTTTTAAATCGTAACACTTTTGATAAGCGTTTACCTGGCTACAATCATCCTTCCACAAAACATATATTTTCTTTTTTTCTTTATTCTTGTACTCTATTTCTATGCTTGTAATATCTAGTCCTCTTTTAATCCTATCAAATATGTATTCTTTGAATTCTTTCTGTTTAAACGGATAGTACTCTTTATTTCCTTCTTTTGATATTTGTAATACTAACTTTTTACATTCAGTAGATTCAACAATGCCACCACAAATTTTACTCTCATAAGATTTTATGCATTTTTCTAAACGAAGCATTTTTATCTGACTTTCTGGTATTGCGATTGTATCGCAATTTTCTAATATGAGTTCAATATTTTTATATTCCTTATTCACGTCTACCTCCTTATTTGCCCTTCTCATCCATTGATTTATTTATATTAACTTTAATTTTTTCAAGATCAATATACTCTTTAGTCTCATACAACCCTCTTTTTGCCAATCTGATTTGTTCTTCACATATTAATTTAATTAAGTATCTACATCTTGTTTTTTTCTTCATGTACCGTCCAGTCTTTCTTATAAGTTATGCTATTTTATTGCTGTTATAAATAATTATTTCTATTATGAACCCATCATAGCTCAACTTAATATATGTATCTTTTTCAAAAAGATCTTCTGCCAGAAAATCAATTATATTTTTTGGAATAGATATTTTATCCTTAGAGGTATTATGCTTCATTATCCAATAATTACAATTTTCATAACATGTATATTTTTTAATTTTAAGTCTTTCCCTCTGTATGCTTGAACCAATCCCATGTGGCGATAATGAATATAAGAAATCCTTACCTTGATTCGCTACAATAAACCTCCATAATTCTTCGTGCATAGACCCTCCTAGAACTTTTGTTTGTCTATATTATTTATTTTCTGTTCATCATTATTTTTTATAACCAGTTATAAGATCTATAACTGGTATCTTTGTTTAACATAGGAATAAAATCTTTCTCGAATAAAACCACCACTCATCTCAAATCCAAATTCATTAGCAAATTCTTCTAATACGTCTGATTTATGTGTAACATTAGTCGAATCCAAAAATAATAACTCTACATCCTTAAAATCATAGTCACATTTTTTCTCAACAAAACTGATAAATCCATTATTAAATAGTATGTTTCTATTAATTTTCAAGCCACTCATTGCAGATATTTCTTTAAAAATATCAGATATTTTTTTTGCATAATATAGAGACAATTTCTCGATATCCAGATTTACTATTTTATCCGGTATCCGTATTGACTCTTTTAAATAAGAACCCTTATATAAATGAGTAAATAATTTATCATTATTATTTCGATCAACATATATTATTTCATTCATATATTGTAAGTATAATCTCCCTAATTCTTTAGAAAATACGAATTTCCTCTTATATGTTTGAAAATATCCTTCTTGATAGTTAAAATCATCCTCTTTGAGTTTCATTAATTCTTCAAAAGTCATTCCTTCGTAAAAACTCCGCATTAACATTTCATAATATATTCTGTTCCGACTTATTTTAGATGCAATATTATCTATATCATTATCTCTTAGAATTGTTATGTTCTGATTTTTAATACGGTAATCTTCCAGTACTCTGGGCTTAAGCATTATACTTTCAAACGGATCTGCAACATCTATTTGCTTTTCTGTTTTACACCATACATAAAAAGCTTTTAAATTGCTGACATATGTTTTGATGCTGCTCAGACTTCCAGCTTTCATTTTATAAATAATCAAATTACGAATTTCTTCATGTGAGCATCTAAAAAGATCTGTCTCATATATTTCTGACCGCAATAACTGCCTTGCTCTGGTAACAGTGTATTTTTTTTCTTTACAAAATTCTTCTAACAATTCTTTATAATTATACTGAGTCATGTCATATGCTCCTCACGCAACCATTTATTACAAACTATTATATAATCTAATGCCCAGACTGTCAATTATTGTAAGCTTGACAACACACCAAACTGAATCATTACTGCATGTTGTATTTTTAGTCTTGTAATATAATCATCGACATGACCTATCTTTTCGCATAAATCATTACGACCGATGGTTCTTGGACATTCACATATCAATGTGCTTTTAACCGGCAGCCCAAAACCATCTATCTCGACATGTACTGGTAAATTCCGTTTATTACCTTTGGATGTAAAGGTGAACACATTAACCGTTGGGGCAGTCGAATTGCCACGATTATTAGAAATTATTAATACTGGTCGATAGCCATATTGAACGTGTCTTGTATCCCCTTCAAGCTTTGGTACATTTGCCATATAGATATCCCAGCACTTAGGTTTCTCTTCCTTTATCGTTTTTTTATACTCAGCTTGTGTCAAATTCATATCCTTCCCTCTCTTTTGAATTAATTTTATATAATACTGAAGAAGTTTTCATTTAAAATATCCTCCAATTTTAATTCAATAATTATGGCCCATATGTTGTTTTTCTCCGTTTATATTATTTATTTTCTATTCGTTGTAATAAATATATCACACTTCTGGAAACATGTCAATGGGTAAATTATTTATTTTCGTTTAGATTTTGTTTTTACTAAAACTATCACTAGTAAACTATTTCTTTGAGCAGATCTATTAAACAATCCATATCATCAGCACTAGGGGTTGCTCCTTGCTTGTAAGCCAATTCAGTTAATTCTTTTATCTTAGAAAAAGAGCATGATACAATATCCGTATCAATAACCATGATTGATTTATCTAAATTTTTATAGAATTCACTCACCCCCAACTGCCTTTTCATAAACCCGTCTTCCGTAAAGCCCGCATAACGAAGAGTTGTTTTTATTGAGTCATGATTAAGCATAGCCGCTAATTCATCAATTGCATATACATCATTTCTATAAATCATTAAATACCAATATGCAAATGTTTTTCTCATTGTATGCGTATTTATATTAAACTTAAATCCGCACTCCTGAGCCATTTTTTTTAATATATCCGTAACATTTGCGGCTGTCATTGTGGCTCTCCCTGAAGATTTAAATACATATTCCTCTCGATGAATACATAATCCACTTTTTTCAATTGCTTCTTTATATAAGTAAATCCCTTCCTGGATATCTGGAACTATAAACTTTACATTAAATTTATGTGTCTTTTTCTCCTTTGGTCTAAACTTATCATAAAACTCACTGCTGCTGTCCAGGATATCCTCCCACCTGATATTTAATATATCTGAGATACGTAGTGCAGTATTTATCCCAGTTACAAACAGAGCATAATTCCGATACCATCTAATATTATCCTTGATTCTGCCATCTCTTTCGGCTATCTCAGCCTTTTCTCTGAAGTATCTTCTCGCTGACTGTAACTCTTCCTGGCTCCTAAACGGTTCTGTTGTGCATGACTTCCCCGATTTTCTATCACCACCTGATTTCTTGATTTCTCCATTCTTACACCTTTTAGGCTCATCCCCCTTGCAGCTTTCGGTAATTATCTCTTCTCTCACTTCTTCTTTTATAGTTTTTCTCTTTGAGTGATCACGCATAACATATTCCTCCTTATAGCTAAATAATGATTACAAAAAAGCTACTCACCGCATATAGTGAATAGCTTTTACCCATATTAATCAATAATACTTACCATTAGTCCAGTTTTTGTCCATTTGCTCATTGGAACATTTTCTTAGATCTTGCTCATACAAATCCCACCTCCTGATCGCCTTTCTTCTTGGCTGCATTGCCTCTTTAATCCCTTGATAAATTAAACACACAATACCTACAAAAACTAATAATCCACTCATAACTCAGTCCTCCTAATTTTTTTCTTTTAATATTTTTCTTACTTCCTTTACTGATAGGCAGTATTGTTTAGCAACGGCCTTTATATCCTGAATCTCTTTATATGCGTTCCGGATCTCAACAATGTTATCCTTTATTGGCTCCGGTGCATTCATAAATTTTTCCATTAATTCTCCTTTAAAAGCAACATTTCGTATGTTTTACATTTACAATTTGTTTATCAATACCGACTACTCCTAATATCCTTCTCTTTCCATCTTAGTAATATCAAATTTCCAATATGTAAGTCCACAACTATTATAGCACTTTTCTGCACTTGCTTTAAGTTCATCACTAGAAAAAACAAACTCACGCTTTTTAAGTTCATTGAAAAGTTTCTTACTCATAACTGGAGCGTATTTATTCCATCCACTTCCAATTTCCTTAGTGATAATTTGATAACATGCTCCATTGTCAAGAATTAAATCATCTTCTGTTATATTAAAAACGTTTCTTCCTACTTTTAAATCCATTTAATAATTCTCCTTTCTACGTCTAAATTAATAACTTTCTTCATTATTTTATATTTATGTTACATTATATCACGATCCCATGATTTTTTAAATAAGTTATTACACCGCATTAAATGCGAATTTTATATTTAATCTAAATCTTTAACCCGAGTTCCTTCTTGATTGTTTTCTGTATAATTTCCATTGTATTATTGAGAACGGGTATCATCTCATAGAATGATTTTCCAAACCTTTCTTCTACTATTCCATAAAATGGTAAATTTGAGTAGATTGTATTATCATAGTATTTAAATAAACCATAATGAGCCATATCATTTCTAAATTTCTTATTTATCAAACTGCTTTCAATATTAGGAAAAATTTTTAACTCTTTCAGGTCTTGAACTGCATGATAGATTGATAAATATTTTGCTCTAAAAAGAAGTGTCGACTCTACACTACATATCTTTGTTAAAACATATAAAATAAAATCAATGCTACATAAAATATTAAAACAAACCTGTTTATTGATATCACCCTTATAAAAGAAGCAAGTATCCAAAATCATATCTTCACTTTTTATCTCACTGAGAGGAATATTTGACGTTGCAAATTCATATTTTTTTCCTTCAAGTAAATTTATAATTTCACAAAGTGCTCCACCCATTTTTATTGACAGATCAAGTATGTCTTCACTACTTTCATGCAACCCTTTCTTTGTATCTCTAAAAATCCTAAGATAATCAGAGTACAATATTGTATTCCCTATATATTCTTCATTTATTAAATAAACACCTACGTTGTTTAATTCTGCACTATAGTAATCCTTTTCTATATTAATTGCTTCAGTTAATGATTTTTTTTGATTATCAAAATTACATTTTGTATCACTTGTATAATACTTATTTTTTAACCTTAACTGAGTAATATAATAATTATATTTACCACTCATAATAAAAGAATTGGAAGATCATATCCATTTTTTTGCTTCTTTTATAACAAATCCAATATATGGTATTAATCCCATAGCAATTATACTACCATCATCAATTGCATTCAAGAAAATAGACAAATCTATTAATTCTTTACACTCATCAATAATTATATTTTTCTCCAAACAATTTACGTCCATATAGCTCCCATCATAATATTAATATTAGGTTAAATTTAATATTTAAAAAGTTTAGTTGCATGACTAATTCCTCTTTGTTTAATTATATCCTATAATATATGATTTGGAAATAGTTTTTTATCGTCTATTAATCTATTTGTATTCAGTTATAATCTCTAACATTAATAGTTCCATGTATCATTATTGCAAAACATGGTGTTCTTCCTTAGTTCTATAACAGACATCACTTTCATTTCCTGTTTTCCCATCACATTCCTCCCAGTAATTATTAACAAGCCACTTTTTCTTACTAAGAAATAAGGGAACACCCATGAGCCATAAGAATACACCCAAAGTCATCCCCTCTGTTCCTGGCAATAAAATAGCAGCCAATAGTCCGATGAAAAGAACTAATGCTGCTAATAGTTTTTGTTTTATGTAGTATATTTTAAGATTCCTTTGCTTTCTCTTGATTCTTTTTAACTTCTTATGTGTAACTAACCACTCGTGATGACGTTGTTGCTGTAGGATCTCCCTTGCCTGATCCAATGTATAGTAATCGTATTCCGCTGCTATGTTCATTATCTTTTCTCCCTTATATCAATTTGTAAAGTTGTTTCATTTTTTCATGTTTAAATCCCAATGAAGCGAGAACTTGCCCTATTCCCACTATTTCTCCATAATGCTGGTCTGCTTTTCTCTGCTCCAAAGCGGCTTTCACTTCCTCATTCTGCTTTAAATATTCTTCGTATAATGCAAATTCTTCTTGAGATTCTTTCCCTTTTTGAATCCCATATTCCATTAATTTCTCACACTTCTTTTTCTCTTCTTTTGTCATGAGCATTTCCCCTCTACTATTCTGACAGAAATAATCCGATCATCAGATTTCTTTTTGGTACTTCTGGTGTCGAATACGACTTTTACTTTCTGCCCATCTTTGAACCTTGCCTTGTACACTTTATGTTTTTTGTCCCATCTCACATATGGGTTTTTCTTTGATTGTTTGTCTGAGAGCAACCATTCACGACCATCCTTTGTTACGATTGTCATGTAATCGTAATACGTCCCGGTCGCAGTCCTTGTTTTCGCTTTCTTTGCCTGGACTGGGAAAGATGATAAGATGATGAGCGCTAATACAACTAATATTAATAATGCTATTTTATATGTTTTATTCTTCATGCTTTTCTCCTTTTAATGCAAATTTATCGGCTACTATTCTCCATATATATATAAATTTCTCGATTTTTCATTGGATATGATTTATATCATCAATACTTAATTCATTTAAGTTCAACTCACAAGCCTCATCATCCTGATCCATATCTAAGACATCATGTGATTTTTTTGACACCTGCTAATTCATCTTTGGATGGTTCATTAAATGCTATCAACGTCCAGTGTTTCTTAAATAATTGCGGTTCATCATCGTCTATATTAATATAACAAATCTGTGCATACATATCATAGCACCAGCAGTCAACTACTTCTATTTTTTCTTCATGTTTAGATTTTAAATTTATTTCGTCATATTCATGTTTCCATGTTTTACGAATCCATTCTCTTGCTTTTATATTATCCTCGAATAAATATATAGCTTCTCTATAGCTATCGTATGTATTTTTTTCTAACACTGCAACTTTCATTGTAATTCCTCCTTACCCAAATTGTATTTATCTTTTAGTTTCTCTTTACTAGTTGGCATATATGCTTCTCTCTTTCTGGTTTTACGACAACTGCCGTAAATTGACATACTATTTTTTTCAAATATCCGTTCATTCTATTTTGTGTTTGCGATTCCACCTTTGATTTCGATAAATTTTATATTATAATCACAGTAAAATTCTTCATTAAGAAGTTCTCTATACTTATCAACAATAACTCCTGCTCTGCCTATCATAAAGCCAGGTCTTGTTGTATAGATTTCCCATTCTTCTGTAGTCGGATTTTTATAATATCCTACCGGTTCTTGAATCCCGGATTCATTACACCATTCATTAATTATCTTTTTTGTTTTATAATGAATATCTTCCAATATTTCACCCATTTGTTCCCTAAAATCTCTCATATATTCTCCTTCCATTAATAGGAAACGTAGATTATTTATCTATAATCAATAACGTGCCTCCAAATTTTGTATTGATTTCCTCCATCCCCTCTTAAAATCGGTCTTTCAAGTGCTATATAATCTTCCATCCAATACCTTCTGAAGTGGTTAAAATATTACACTTATCAAGAATTTCTTTTACTTTACCATTGATAAATTCTGGGGTTTTATTCTGTACTATTGCGTTATATACTCTTACACATTCTTGAATGTCATATGGAGATACGACAATCCCTCTCACTTTCTCACCATTGATCCATCGTTCTATATATCCTTTAAATTTCTTCATGTTTTAACCTCCATTCTCGATTATATGGTTTTTCTACCACTCCATTAACATCACATCCAGCAAATCAAAGAATCTCTCTACCGTTTTATTCTGTTTTTCTGCTGGATTTTGCTTTAAATACTTGCCAATCACTTTCATAAGTTCTACAATTTCCGTTCTGTTTTCAAACTGAATTTTGTCCATATCTTTTATCATGTTTTCCTCCAATCTAAGATGAAAAACTTGTTTTATTGTCTACTGCCTCAATACTTCAAGACATTTGAGGTTTTATACACAGTTGTCCTGATTTTCCACTTCTATTATTAAAGCTGCTGTTCCGATTCCATTTGAATCTTCGTATGTTGTTGCATACATATATTTAATTTCCATGTTTCTTACTTTTTCAGGAATCTTCCACCCATCACCAGATGGAATTAAATCTTCAAATAGACAATCTGGTTCATCTTCATCATATTTATTGACTACTAAAATGCCTTCAACACTAATACCAGATTCCAGTAAATCATTAATTGTCATTTTATGTTTCCTCCGAATTTATTGCCAATCCACAAGTGTGTTTCCTTCAAGATCATATACTGCATAATCATATTCGATCGAGTTGTCATCAAGGTATTTTTCCATTTCCTCTTGAAATGGATTTTCTCCGCATTCCAACATTAGAAGCTGCTCTTTTGTCACCTTTACTTGTTTGCTGACCTGTTGGGTTCTTTCCATGTTGATTACTATTTCAATGTAATCGCTATCTTCTTTAAATATCATGTATTTATTATTCTCTATTTTTTGAACTGTTTTTCTTACTGGACATTTAGCACAGATTACCTCTGATAATTCAGAACACCTTAGACATATATAATCTACACTGTCTACTAATTGTTTGTATTCTTCTTTATCCATAATTGAATCTTGGTAGTTAGTCAAATCATAAACTTCATCAAACCCAATAATATCTATATCATCGAATAAATCTGTTAGTGAATTATGCAGTTCTTTAATGTAATAATCTTTCTCTATTAAAAAACTATATCCATTGCCAACACCATTTTCTATGTCTTCATTAGTCTTCCTGCAGAAGTTTTCTATAACCTCCTTGGGCGCATCTGTAATAAAGAGCATTGCATCATGGCTCATTCCTTCTGCTATTAAAACTTTTCTTTTATCCTCCATACTGCTCCTTTCTTTTTATGCAGATTTTTCTTCCAATAAATTTAAACTATTGGTGTCAAATAAATAGTAATCTGTATTATCCATCACTTTGTTATACTCTGCTTCGCCTTCAAACTGACTAACAACACTTTTTTCCTCCGTTGTCATATCTTTGTAAGCTTTCTTTCCATACGATGGTGGAAGCCAACCTTTATGTTGTGATCCAAATATATTAAACTTTTTTAAAAGTTCCGGATTAGTAAATCTAATATGACAAGTTCCTTTTTTGTAAAATGTTACTGTGAAATACTTTAATTGAATATCTCTTGTTTCTCCATACTCTTGTGAAAACTCCAAAGATTCTTTAAGATCAATTGCATCCGTCAAACCACAATCAAGATAATTAAAACATTTTTCCATATCTTGCAGTTTCTCTACAATCTTATAATCGTTAACACGAAAATCATTCCATATAGAATCCCACGCTGATAATGGTATTATGACTTTATCATTTATTATCCAACTTTTATTAGTTTTCCAACCATTATAGTAATGGATATTGCTAGATGTATCTTTATCCCAGTAATGCTTATGGCTAAGTTCATCAAACATGGATATTATAGTTTCTTCTACCCCCTTAATAACTTTCTTTTGCATTTCAATTTTTAATTCGTATATATTATAAAGGGAAAAGTCATATTCTTTTAAATCTTCTATACGTTTATAAAAGTCTTGTCGCAAATTACCCGTAAGTTGACCGATAAATTTTTCATTATTGAATAGTGCAGTCCAATATTTTCCACGTACTTCTCGTATGTATCCATTCACAGATAAGCAACTTTTATACTTATCAGTATTGGTAATTAGATCAAGGTCTAAAATGCATCCGCCCTTCTGTATCGCCTCACCCTTTTTTTCATCTTTTGCAAAAGAAGATAATATATATGGGCACATGGCATAATATTCTTTTATCAATTTTATCCCTGCTTCAATTTCTAAATTGTATTGTCCTACTATGGATTTAAATAAATCATTATCCGCTAAATATGTATTTTCTACGTATTCACACTCTCGTTGTTTTTGGGTTTCTCTGAGTCCATCTAAAATAAAAGATTGTCTCTTGATCTCTGGCAGTTGTACTTTTATTAAAGCTGTCTCAACGTCTGTCTTTCTCTCCGCGGTTGTAAATGCGTCTTTGATATACTCAATTTCTGCATTATAATCTGCTAACAATCTGACAAGCGTTATTCTATCATGGTTACACTGGTTCCTTAATGTTTCAGCGTTCAATAAACAGACTATTGCCCCACCATTTCTTTTCTGCATTTCTAAAGCCTTCAAAAGATGTTTACATCCATTTGAAAATGGTGGGTTCATAATAATAAGATCGTATTCTTTCATCGTATCATAATTTAAGAAGTCATTATGTACAACCCGATATCCTTTTCCTTTAAGAATATGCTGTAAATTTTTGTCTTTTTCTATACAATCAATATCAAACGAAAACTTCTGCCAACGATCCGATAATGATTCTTCCCTTATTTTAACCTTGTCAATAATATCTCCCTTGCCAGCTTCTGGTTCTAATATAGTTTTTATTCTATAAAAGTCCAAAGAAAAGAGCATCTTCTCAATAAGATGCCCTGGTGTCGGGTAAAAATCTGCATTATTTGTAAACATTGTAGTATCCTCCAGCTATGGTGTTGTTATTTTTTCTGTTGGATCATATTTGAATATAAACGCCTTTTTTAAACTACTGTAATATCCTTGTATAGTTGCAAATTTACGCTTAATCACAGCAAGATCCGCCTTACTGAGCTCTTTATCGGGATTAACAATCCAGAGCTTTTCTCTTGTTTTCGTATGGACGTCTTCCTTTATTTCAAAAGAACATTCTTTCTCTTTAATTTCTTTATTAGATATATGTTCTGTGCCTTCTTCTATATTTGCTTTCAGATTCAATATGGTTGTTGGACTCTCTTTAAATAGGAACGCATGTTTGGATTTTGAATAATATCCGCCCAAAGATTTTATATATTTATTCACTTTTATATACTCTTCACGATTTAGTTTTTTCATAACCTTTACGAGATAAACCTTTTCATTTGTACGCGTGTCGATATCCTCAGCTACTTCAAATACTAAGTTATTAATATCTGTGCTTATTTCTTCTTCTATTGTTTGAACTTTTTCTAATATTATTTGTTCTTCCTCTTTTGTTTCTGTTCTATAAATAGCTTTATATTCTGATGTTCTATAATAAAAATCAGTGTTGCAACATTTTATAATATTTATAATTTCATCTGTTTTTAATGAAATATTACTTAGAAATGCTTGTAACTTTTTTACCTGCATTTCTAAAAAACTAATATCTTCTATATCTTTCCCTTCTACCGTTTCAATATTACAACGGAAATAGATTGCTTGTTTTTCTTCTTCTTCGTAGTTATTGTCATTTTTTATTATTTCGACTTTTTCAGGGTCATTTTTTATTAATATTTCGATAGTTGCCCTATTTAGTTCATCTCTCGTATATTTATATTTATTACTATAACAAACCAAAGGATAAAAACAAATATTATAACTGCATCTGCTTAACGTATAACCGTTTTTATGTTTTGCCACCTTATATAATGTCAAATCTGATCCACTGTAGAATTCGCTTGTCCCATCCTGAGCAACAATATAAGTTGCGTTATCACTTTTATTTGGGCTTCCTTCAATTCTAACAATATCGCCTATTTCAATTACGTTACTATTTTTATCTATTATCATAATCTTCACCGTTTCTTTCTATTTTTGTATTTGCTCACCAAGAAAGAGATATCTCACTTAAAATATCCCTTTTATTCTATACTGTTAACTTCTTCGCAAGCCATACTTGCTTTTATTGATAAAATTTCATTTTGAAGATAATGTATTGCCCTTCTTAAGCAAGCATCCAAGTCTTTTTTTGTATGTTTTTGGTTCCATGCTATTAAATAGTCTTTCCAAGGGGTATAATCTGCATCAAATAGCATACATTTCGTTTTATCATAACAAAGATCATACACCCTTTTAACTTCAAACAGGTATGAACCATGTTGTGATCTGTGTTTTATTGTAAAAGATAAACCTTTAATAGCTGCTATACATTCCTCTATAGCTTTATAGCTGTATGTTGCCTTTTCAAATTCCATATTATGTCCCCCTTTAAATTACAATTGGTCAGTAACCATGATTTTCTGTAATTTGGCTACCAGGTTCTCAAATTCATCTGATTCAATGTGTGTGACTCTCATACGGGTTTCTTTCCCGCTATCACTGTTTGCTTCAATCACTTGTTCTGTGTAATTCACTGTCATAAAGATCATATATATTCCCCCTTAACATCGCATTTTTTGATGTAAATAACATAAATTCTCCCGGAATGGGTGCGGGTGGTGTTTTAATAGTTATCGTTAATCCACTTCGCTATATTCGCTTTCGTCATCATCACAAAAAATGTCCGCATTTCTAAACATTGAATCATAGGCTTCCTCACTAATTCGTTCATTATCAAATGCTTCCATTGCTCTTTTAAGATAGTCATTCCTCTGCATACTTATACCTTCTTTCTCCTGGTATTTCCCGACCGGGTGGGGTGTAGTGTTTATTTAGAATTCAAATAAGTATCAATTTTCTTTTTTAAGCCTAATAATGTTTCGTCATAATCAAACGGGTCATCTTCTTGTGTTGTAGCCATGTAGCTCGTTCTTTCTACACTTGTGCCTTTATTGTCGATATATTTTGTAACATGAAATCCTCTATAATCTTTCAACTCAACTTCGATTGTTTTATTCATCTTGACTCCTCCTTGATCAAAGATTCATATTATCGGTTATTCCATGCATCAATCGCTGATTCTTTAGTATAAATATCATCTGGATACCAGTATGACTGATTAATTATATACCAGCCTTTTCCGTTGATAACCTCATACGCAAGTTCTCTTATTTCCATATCATACATTTCTACTGTCATCTTTTAACCTCCATTGAAACAATTATTTTATGCTTCTCCGTTTATTCCTTCCAACACTTGTTTGAAGAGAACAACAACATAAGTTTCTAGTTCCGATTCTGTCATTTTGGCAGTTGTAAGTCCTAACGTTTCTAGGACTTTATTTGCAAAATATTCTCTGGCAGATTCTATCGTCATCACCCCGCCTGAATCATATGTGTATTCTTTCATGATTTCCCTCCAATCCTTTTATTGCTTAAGCATACAAGCGAAACATTTATTTCTTGCCTTTGTTTTATGCTCTGTGCGTTCGCGTATATCCTACTTGCACCCAGCTGTCCGGGTTATTTATTCGCTTGCATGGTAAGCAATAAAAAAAGAGCCTATCAACAGCTCCTAGTTAATTGTTGTATTCCCAGCTTCCTATGTAATCCAAAGCAACATTAAAATCTTTAGGATTAAGATCTTTGTAGCTGCTGCCACAATGCAAATCCGCTTTTAGGTTGTTCCATAGGTTAGCGAGATATGTTCTTGCCTTTTTCTTGTATTCCGTAGAGTGCGCACCACCGAGTAAAAGGTTTACACGTTCTCTGCCCGCTCTCAGGATTTTCTCTTGCTGCCGGGTGGATAGCGTCATGTTGTCAACAACTGCTTCTAATTTTTCTAATTGCAATTCTATAAGATTTTCCATGTTATTTATCTGAACCTGCATACCTTTTATTCTTCCTTCTAATCCTAAGGAATTGTGTAGCGCTTCTTTCTGTTCTTCTGTTTCATAAAATGCTTTGTGAAGTACGTCAGCAGCTTCTAGTTGGTATGTAAGTAGTTTTTTGACTGCTTCTGGATTTTCTTTTTTCATTTTAGGAGTAATACTAATCTGTGCTAACCATATAGGCACAAACTTTTCTAGCAAAAACAGTGTTTCTCTGACCTGAGAGTCAAATTTAACCCTCAGCTTTTTCCACTGATTATTGAATAGTAATTCATTTGTTATCTTTTTTCTTTCAGCATTTGCTTGATTTTGATTTAATCCAATATCAAGACACGCTTTTTTTACTGCTAGCCAGATTTTTCCGTCTTCATCCTTTACCCCTAACAATGTGTCATCATAAAAATTAATTTCTTTTACTTCAACCATACTATCATTCCCTTTCTAATAAGCCTTGTCCTAAATCAGTGGCAAAATTGGCATATGTAGACCTCATAGTTAAACCGATAACGTTTGCTGAAACATGTCTGCCGGGGATTGTCCATAGGCTTTACACATTGCGCTGAAAGACTTGAGAACCTTTTCCCACTCTTCTTCTTTGAGGTTTCCGATATACGGCTTTTTACCACCGTTACGGCTCTTTAAGTCAATGCTGTATTTATATTGCAGGTTCTTGTAAAGCTTAACCCATAGGTCTTTGAATGGAACTCTTGTGACTGCTGAAAGCTTTCTTATTCCCGCGTTCAACTTGCTTCTATCTTTCCATTCTAGGATTTCACCAGCTAATGCTTTGTTGTCCTGCTCAAGCGTAACTATGTGTCTGTTCTTAAAATCCATCATTTTACCAGTTGCCATTATGATCGCGTCAGGATTTCCGCTTGCGTAAGCCATGCCAACGGATAGAGCAAGCTGCTGTTCTTCGGTGATGTCTGCAATTTTGGTTTCGTCTGAAGTCTTTTCTTCTATATTTAGAAGTTGTGTTCTGACCTCTTTTGCAATCTCTGAATCTCTGAGTAGCATTCCTATGCGGAGAATTGCACGGCGCGGGAATACCTTTAATCCTCTTCTAGGAACTTCTATCGAGCTCCCATTGCCAAGATAAACAGTTGTTTTTCCCTGCCCTATTTTTAATTGTCCTTTAAGAACAATTAATAAATCTTTGTAGCTTCTAATAGCAACACCATCTTCATCAAGTTCATTTTTATAATCTTTGTATAATGATTGTATGGTTTCAATGCCTACTTCGTAATAGGCAGCCACTTGTTTAACGCTCATAAAGTCAGTACCAGGAATTAGAAGTAACTCTTTTACCTTTTCCAAAACCTCATAATGATCAATGCACTGATTCCGCAAGTCTTCATTATTTATTAGATCTATTTCTTTCAATAATATTTTCCTTCCTTATTTTATATTTTGACATTGTCCTTCCGTTATGATTCCACTGGCTGCTTTCTCGCTTTATTCGCTTTTGCTTCCAGGTATTCTTATCACTCCCTGTGGCACTATCCACTTGTTGGCTAGGTAGGTGAATCGTATAGTTCACGGTGACAACTATTTAGTTTTCAAGGATCAATGTTCAATGTTACGGTTTTTAATATCAATTGGAAATTTGCGCGAATGCACTTGAAAAGCGAATAAAAATGTATTAGAATAATTATGATCACTTTTAAGTGGTTGAGCGAAAAGTCGGTAACTACTTTGGTCGGTGGGAAACCGGCTTTTCTTATTTCCTTTTGTGATTATATATTATCATACTAAATAAGGGTTGTCAATACCTTTTTAAGGTATTTTAAACTTTTATTTTTTATAATGTTGGAATATATCTGATGGTTGACATTGGAATACTTCACACATAATATCTAAGGCATCTATAGGTATTTGTTTAATATCCCCGCGGCAAATCTTTGAAATCGTATTGGGGGCTATCCCTGTCATTTTCGCCAAATCTTTTTGTGTCATATCATTTTCAGCCAATAATACTTTAAGTCTACATTTAATCATTTAAATCACCGCCTACATTTTGATATGTAAATTGTACCATAATACAAATACTTTGTACATACTATAGATCTAATACACTTTTATTCACTTTTCAAGGTTCGCAAGAACACACGTTCAGGCTTGAACGATTGTAAGAAATGTACTATACTCAAATTGTGATAAGAGTGGGCACAGGTCTTGTGTTCTCTGGCTTCCTGACTGGTAATCGGGAAGCATTTTTTTGTTTGCCCGTATATGTAACCATATTCAATATGGTAGCGATTTGTCACCGTGTACGCCAGTTTAACGCCTTTCTCTGGATGGCTATATGTTTTAGTTTATCCTGTCACACCACATATTAAGGATTCCCAGCATTTAAAACTGTTACGCCGTTTTCCCATTTGCGTCGCTATCATTTTCATAGTCCACGATTGACTATTGCGGGCACAATTATATAGCATTGCCCGTCCAGAGCCACTAGTTTTTATGTGTACTTACTAAAACTAGAAAAACCGTTATGCGCTCACGTTGCAACCGTCCTCTAAAAGCGTATATTTTACAACCCCGTCATGGGAAGGGTAACTTGACAGCGATTTCATTACAGTGGAATCTCGTCCCGTCATTCAACATCGCGGTGATTGCGCCCGGTAGAATCTAACCCCACAATGTCTAGTTTCAATTAAAAAAGTGCAAAGCCCTTAATAATTGAATAGGCTTTACACTCTATATGTTATTGTTTAATTGCTATGATCCAATTGCTATTTGCTGTGTCAACTTATTTATATCAGACTCATGTTTATTAATGTATAGTTTGTGTAACTCCATATTGTCATTAACTTGATTAGATAATCTGATACATTCATTAAGTTTTCTTGCTAGGTCGACATGTCCCTCAGCTACTACCATGATATTTTTGTTTGTTTCATTTTCTATGGTCATTTCAAGAGCCGTCACTTTTTGTCTTAACAACGCCGTATCCCGTTTAATATCCTTAATATCAGATTTTGCATCCTTAAGTTCAGATTTTAATTCATTAAATCCTGAAACCAGTAGATCAAGTTTTTCACTATCTGTCATACTTGTTAACCTCCTGTGCTTATATGTACGTATTGTAACATATGGAGAGTGTAAAGTCTATTCAATTATCAAAGTGCGGTAGCTATCGGTTGGTTGCGTCCTTTAGCTTGTATTAACTATATCATAGGTGTGACCATTTGTCTATACTGGAATTGTGCACATATTATACCCTAATCATAGGTGTGTCTATTATGAAATATACACAATGTCCAATTGCTTAATTGACTTTGATCATATTATAATATACACTATAATACTGCATATCATGGAGGTATCGCTTATGTCATATAGCCCTAAAAGTCAAAAAGATTACAATGATAAATGTTACCGTTTTAGTATAAAATTCGTGCCATCCGAAACTGAAGAAACTGCACGTTTTCGGAAATATTTAACAGATACAGATCAATCCGCCAACAGCTATATTAAATCATTGATCAAAGCTGACCTAGACAGTAAAGGAATACCATACCCCCAGTCAGACAAAGATGTGGATATGTGAGCGTTATATGCCGTTTAATGCCATCATTTCAGTGTGATCCTACTTATTTATATAGGATGGATCAAATAACCCTATGCACCTTATATTGCTTAAGGTGTGATTTGTTTGTGGGAATTTATGTCAAGAAATTGACATTACAGAAAAGCTGTGATACAATACTGTTGTGGTAGGTATTGAAAGTTACAAACTTTTCAGTATTCCCAGGAATCATTGGATTGCCGTCTAATGGTTCCTTTTTTGTTATGAGTTATTTTTTGTATGCCATTGGCGCACATATGTATTTGCCATAAACTACTTGATGCGAATACTTGTTCTGTTTTGTAAGATTACTATACACCTGATAAATTCGTTTGTCAATATTTATATGTCAAAAATTATCGGATTTTAGAATTGGTAATATCTGGTAATTATTTTCATTCTATTAGAGTAGAATGTATTCGATGTGTATCTTATTCTATTGTAGTAGAATGAAATGTCTCATATTTTCGCATGATCTGATGTGCGTTCTATTGGAGTAGAATATTTGATATGTGTATCTGTTCTATTGGAGTAGAATGGATTTTATATGAGTTCGATGCCGAGTTCGATAACCCCGAAGTCGTTAGATTTGATCATCATTAAATTGTGGTCATTTTTTACTGTTTGCAGATTTGGTTTGTTGGTCATTATGTTCGCTCTTCCAATATCACATATTGTACAATGTTGTATTTTATTCGTGTTGTGTACCTGATAATCATTTTGATTTTTGGGATAAATCAAAATTAGTCAGCAATTACAGGCTTTTTTTCAGTTACAAAAGTATCATATTATTTTTATGTAACATATTAGTAGGGGGGATGGTTTACATTTCAAGATCACACATAGTTTATGTGATGTCTGGTATGTGTCCTATCCACACGTCACTTGAGCAAAAAAACATAAAAACTCCCAAATCAGTTCGATAACCACTTCGGTAAAAATCAGCAAATATCACAAATTCTCAAATTTTCATATCTTAAACTCCATCCAAATCAGATATATTCACTGAATTCCCATCCAAAAACCCAGTATTTTGCAGCCAAAACATCGAACTCTCTCAAAATCACCCATTTGCATATTACCGAATCATAGTATAGGAAGGAAAAACACCACGAAATTCCTATAAAAAATATGCAAAAGTATTGATTCTCCCGAACTCAAACTTTTTACCAAAAGAAAATAAATAATATGTTGACAAGTAAAAATATCTATGTTAGACTGAAAGCAATCATTCGCAAACAGATAATAAATAATGATTCAACCCAAAGTTATCGGAATGATGTTATTTTTTTATCTCCCAACAGATAATAAATAATACATCAAGATAATGTATACCCTTCTTTCTTTTCTGACCGTGGGAATTGAGCGCAAGCGAAGAAAATACTTTTATGAACGTAGTGAATAAAAGTATTTAGTCTGTTTAATTATATATGTCTGTTTAAATAAGGAATGTCCATATGTCGACGCTGGGCGTCCCTGTGATTGATGTTTTTTACCCAAACAGGGGGACGCCTAAACGTCCCTGTGATTTAAAAAAAGGAGGAATGACAACCTAAATATGAGTATAATAAAAATTCCACGGAAAATCATCTATGCTACAGAATGTGGAGATAAGAGAGCTATATGTTTCTCATATTTTGCATTACATGCCGGATTAAATGATATTGCACTATATTACTGTAATTACTTAATAACATGGTGTGGATTCAAACCCAAGAGAGATCCTGGAGCAATTAACGACAAATTTAAAACAACATTAGAATGGATGTATCAAAATGGGTTCATAGCTAATGATGATGCGACCCCATTTGATCGCAATAAATTTTCGAAGGGGATGGGATTTGTATCCAAAATAAATCGAGATTGGATTTATCCCAAAAACAATTTTGGAATAATCTTTGATTTTGAGTTGGAAGCAATTTGGAATTACAGTAAAAAATATCGGCTAAACATAGACAGTCGTATAACACACGCTACTCTATTACTAGTGCTTGCCTATTTACGCTGCAATTTTCGCACTAGAAAAAAAGAATTATATGGTGACCTCTTAGAGATGAAAAAATGTCCAGAAATATTCTATCATTTTTATGCAGATATTGCAGGCGACCTCGGGCTATTAGAACGCGTTGTCTCAAAATGTGTGGATATATTATGTCAGCTGGATATTATCGTAAAATACAATATGCCGAGATTCAAAGATGACAATGGAAACTGGCATACAGATCCCACCATCTTTGCAAGTAAGTGCAAATACCAGATGGGCACTAAGGGAGAATATATTTTAGATGAAACGTACTTCTATGAAAAAGAAATTGAATATGGTAAAAAACTGATTTTATCAAAGCCACATATGATCACTATAAAAAGATAATTATATTGGGATTGCCATAGGGCATTTTATTTTTCTTCATTCATCCGATAATAAATAATGCAGAAATCCAATTAGAACATTTTGAGAAACCAAAAGGAAAAACAAATACGTAATTCATGAAAGGAAAATCAATGCTATTAGATATAAACAAAATAAAAGTATGTGACAGAATTAGAAAAGACTTTGGAAACATCCAGGAGCTCGCTGATGACATTAAGGAAAATGGTTTAATTAATCCACCAGTAGTAACACCAGATACCTTTGAGTTAATTGCTGGAGAACGTAGGCTTCGGGCGATGCAACTTCTTTCTTATAAGCAGATTGAAGTTAGACCTATGGCTGTTAAAGATGCAGAGCATGCACTCAACCTTGAGATTTCGGAAAATGAGACCAGGAAAGACTTTAGTAAGGCTGAAAGAATTGATTATGCACGTAGATTGGAAAGAGTTGAGAGTTTAAAAGCAAAAGAAAGAATGGAATCTGGAGGGGGTGTGGAAAATTTTCCACAGGGTATGTATGGTAAAGTGCGTGATATTGTAGCAGAGAAATTACAAGTTGGCTCTGGTAAACAATACGAAAAGGAAAAATTCATAGTTGATAATAAAGAATCACTAACCCCTGATGATTTTGCAGATTGGGATGAAGGCAAAATATCGACAAACAAAGCATTTATTAAAATCAAAGCTGAAAAAGAACGTTTAGAATCAGAAAACAAAAAATTAAAGGAAACTACTTCTAAAATCAGTATTTTTGAGCAAGAAATTTCTAAAAATGCTGAAGAGGAACAAAGGTTAAAGAACCGGATCAGTGAATTAGTTCAGAAAAGCTCTAAAACCACGGTTGTTACGCATGAAATAGAGGTTGACAGACCTGAAACACTAAGCCAGATTAAAGCACTGCAAGATGAGTTAAAGAAAAAATCAACAGAATATTCAAAGCTATATCAAAAATACATAGAGGAAAACAAGTTAGTAGCAGCTGCAATGGGGACTAGTACCAATTATCAATTAATCTCCAAATGTAGTGCTATCACCTTAAAAATGCTCAACTTCGTCAAAGAAATGGCTCAGTATGATTATATGGCAGAGAGCTTTAATGAAATCCCTGATGCAACTCGTATTGAATATGAGAAATGTATTAGATCTGTCAAAAAATGGGCAGATAGAATTTTAGATACTATTAACTGTGAATCAAAAATCATCGATATGTAAGAAGGAACAGGTGCGGTTCTTTGCATCCGCATTATATAGAACAAAAAATAATTTGGAGGGAAAATCACTACATGACTGAAAAAACACTACATATCCCATCACGGGAAGAATTTCACAAAAGCTTCGCAGGAGAAATCTACTTAGCAGACTTTGACACGGATCACCCAAATCACTATAGGCTCTATGCTCAAATGAAAGCATGGCGATTCAACGATAGGAACCAGAAAACTAATAGCAAATTGGGAGGAAAATAATATGCCAGGATTAGCAATTGAAGAACAAGAAACTTGTATAAATTTTATGAGAGATCAAGATTTTGCCATCGAATATACGTCAGATTCTACAGAAATCACATTGATGGACAAGCTTTGTAAGAACAATCCGGAACAATACCAGTGTATCGAAGAAACAAAATATGGCAAACGCTATAAATTCCCCAAACGGTTCATTTCGCATCGGCAGAAAGATAGAGAGATGTCTGATGAGCAGAGGCAAGCTGCAAGTGAGCGATTTAAAAAAATGTGGCAGGAGAAGAACACAGGTGATACCTCTTCTAGCCAGTAATCATTATTACAACATAAGCACAGCATATTAGAACTGCTTCAGTGATAAAAAGTATGCTGAGCCTATAACTTTCTAATTTTCTGTATTAACTATAAGGAGGAGAAACAATGTTAAGATATAAAAATTTAGGGGTAGCCATTTCTGTTGATTTACAGAATGGATTTGAAGTAATAGCAATGGCAAACTGGAACAAGATTAAACGGCTGTATGAAATGAAAATGTATATTGATTGCCCGGAGATCCAATCACCAGATGAAGCTGGTGGTATCGTAGAATTACAGGCAGATCAAAAATACGTCAAATCGGAAATGGCAAGGTGCATAACCAACAAACTTACCGAGGGATACTTTAAATACTACATAGATCGGTATGAGGAGCAGCTGGAAGCTTTAGATAGAGGATTTTCTTTGCTTGAGAATGAGAGGTATTAGGATGAAGGGAATTATTAGATTAGTCAAACAATTATTTGGTGTTTATGAATCAGGTGTTGAATACTGGGTAAAACTGGATGAAATACGTATAAGTAATGAATTTGCTTCTCATGACATTGGAAAAAAGAAAATGAAACATAAGTGGAGATATTACAATGCCACAGGGAAATTTGAAAGTCCGATATTGTTGGATCATGATTTTGCACTTTGCGATGGATACTCATCTTACTTAATTGCCAAAAAGTTACAGATATACAAAGTTGCTGTGCAATTTGTTGCTCCAGTTATTAATTAATTTTAAGGGAAAAGGGGGAATATATTATAAAAGAAAAAATTGAAGCATCGCAAAAAGAGCAGTTAGTAAGATAATATGGAGGGATATTTATTTTGGACAATACAGTGAATAACATAGATGATGCTCGTTCTAAATATTCTACATATGGTAACGGCAAATCTATTATAGAGATATTAAACATTGGTTTTGAGCCACTGTTAACAGATGATGAATTTCAAATTTTTAAAGGAATTGGTGAAATACGAAAGCGTAAATATTTAGCGTACAAAAGTATAAGAATTTTAAAGAACTTATTGTTATGGAATGACGACAAGGCATATATTATTTGGGCTAATAGAAATATATTGGAATTAGAAGATAAAATAAAAATATACGAGATTCAAGAAAAATGTAGCAAAAAATTCTTTAAGTATAGATTACAGTCTCATATATCACGTACCAGAGAACTGCACGACAATAGAAATTTTTCTAATAAAGATCAGTATAGGAATATAGCTATATTTGAAGGTGATCTAACGAGAACTTTTGGCTGCAAAGATCTGGAACATTGCAATGATATTATAAGTATAGTTACTTACTATACTGAAATATTTGAATCTATTATGAATAATGGTTTTAATTATAAAGAAAAGCATTACATATTTTTTACAGCTGGAGCTGGACAGACCCGTTGTAAGAAAAGTACATTTGTATCTGAAGATAAGTTTAATGAAAACTTTAACCGATTGTTCTGTGGTTTAACCAAAGAAGAAATTAATAATCAAGGTGGAATGAATACTAATAAATATTTAGCTTACACATCTTTGTGCCAATCAAATAGTGAAATTTGGAAAGAATTTAATATTGATCGCGCAATTGTTGTTGATGATATCGAATTTGAAATCCCAAATCAAACTGTTAGAAATATTTATACGGAA